>Ga0307512_10004070_pt1 | contig 16262 bp, 19 predicted proteins | sample 14_EM_MG_FD_200267 | JGI IMG/M metagenome (GOLD analysis project Ga0307512, IMG submission 200267) | Populus trichocarpa ectomycorrhiza microbial communities from riparian zone in the Pacific Northwest, United States - 14_EM | ecosystem: Host-associated > Plants > Roots > Unclassified | place...
ACATTATTGGGCTCGATTGGGTCTCGCCTAAAGATAAACAGTAACCGCCCGATGACGGTGGATGACGGCCGACATTCCGTCCGTCTTGAGTAAGGACGGGATTGACGGCCTTGGCGCCGTCCCGTCCGTCCTGGAGGAATCTCGGACGGGACGGTTGACAACACTGCATCACTATTTGAACACATTCACCTATTCCATCTTCCAGCTTCCAGAAGCTTGTTGTTGATGTGCTCTGATCGAATTGACCAAGATAATTAAAACTGATCCGAGGAAGAGGGATTGAACTATAGCCGAATATAGTGCCATATCCGATCCCGTTATTTGGAACATTTCTAAGGCCCTCTTTGACGCTAGAAATACTAGCTCCCCAATCGTTGGCGATTTCAAGTGCAATGGGTACATAGTTGTATACCATCCCACAGTGCTGGTGATGCTCAGATCAGGATCAATGTTATCGCGACCGTGTGCTTCAAGGGTGATATAGTTGATTTGCCTTTGGGTTATCTCTGGCAGTACATAACCAAGTGCAGTGAGCAACAACTCATGAATCCGAGTGTCGTAAGCTCGGTGACAGTCCCTTAGCAAACATTTCGTCTGACCCATAAGCAATGTGAAACTCGTGCGAATGGCGCCGTTGCTGACTGGCACCTTTTTCCAATCGACCAAACTGGCTTCCTCCACTAGATGCTTCCAATAGGTTTTCTCTGTTTCTGAGAAGGAGTAATGCTCAATAGTCTGCGCCCATTGCCTGTAGCTGCTTCCCTTGCGTCCCGAATTGCCACCATTATAAAGAATCTGCATGTCCCGAACTATGATCCGCCAACTCACTGAATCGACAATGAGATGGTGCATGGCAATCCACGCTCTGGTAGAGTCGTCCTCATAGTCGTGGAGATAACCCACGCAGAACGTTGGTCCTTCCTCGATATCGAATCCACTTTGCCATTGCGTCAACTTATCTCTGAGCTCAACTTCCCTCTCCAAACTGCTATCAAGGACGTTTACTACAACAGTCCCCCGATTGAATCATAGAATTGAACATATCCGTCAACTGTGTTTCTAAATCTCAATCGGAAGGCATCATGATGGTCGGTTAATTTGTTCAGGGCGGTGTTTAATGTTATTGCGTCGAGCTGCGGCGTCCGCATAGTGAATGATTGGTTCCAGTAGTTGCGGTTTTCCAGTTCTTTGGCAAAGAACCATTTCTGAAGAGGTAGCATGGGAACGTCTCCGCTCAAAATGCCTTGGTCGGTATTGTTTTCTTCGAAGCGAGTGGATTGCTGTTCGTTCATCAAGACATTATCAAATATCCTTCTGACGGTCCTGAAATCGAAGACATCTTTGACAGAGACCTTGAGACTGAGCTCATTTCGAATTTTGCCAGCAAGCTGCAAAGATAAGATGCTGTCACCTCCCAGCCAATAGAAGTCATCGTCGATGCCAATTTCGTTGATGCTAAGGAATGTTGACCATATCCAGTAAAGTCGAGTTTCGAGGTCATTCCGAGGAGAAGCGTAAGAGGACTTTTCCGTCGAGAAATCAACATCTGGTAGGGCCCGCGTGTGTAATTTTCCATTAATCGTCACGGGTAGCTGGCCATCAATGCGAAAAAATCTTGCTGGAACCATATAGTCAGGAAAATGCTTGTGCAAAAAGGGTTTAATTCGCTTTCTAAGACTGTCATGCCAGCCAAAACATAATATCCTATAAGGTATTTGGCCTGCTTTGAATGGTGCAACTTTTCTTTGTATTTGGCGATGATGGCACATTGCTTCACAATAGGATATGAAACCAGCACAGATTCAATTTCGCCGAGTTCAATACGTAATCCAAGAATTTTGACCTGGAAGTCGTTTCGACCGAGGTATTCCAGCTCCCCATCTGCCGAGTATCGAACTAGGTCACCTGTCTTGTAGATGTGTGTAAATTTTCCATCTCGGTTCTCCTCCTTAGTCTGGAATGGATTCGCAACGAAGCGCTGGTTGGTGATTTCGGGTTTATTGAGATAACTGCGTGCGAGACAATCTCCGGCTAAGCAGAGATCCCCAATGGCACCTCGTGGCAGCAGTTGCAGACGGTCATTAACCACAAATTTCTTCGTATTCGAAAGGATCTGTCCAAGCGTATTTTTAAATGGGGCGCCGCTTTCAAACGAATTGACAATATTGTATACCGTAGTTTCATTGACTCCATACGCGTTGACTACTGTTCCGCTAAACTCCTTCCAGATCTCCTCGTAATGACTTATTTGGAACTCTTCACCTGCCGCAGTCAATGCAGTCAATGATTGAAGATGTGTTAGCTTGGAAATATCGATTCGCTGCAAAAAATGTCGGAGTTCCACTCAAGTATGTTAACCCATTTGCATTGGCATAGCAATAGAATTTGTCATCGATAGTAACATTGCTCGACACTATGATCAGCTTGTTGGAACTCAAAATCGATAAAACTAATTGCTCGACAGAGAAATCACAGACATAGTTCGATAGAAATAACACCGCCTGTTGGTCCGAATTTCCCCTGGCTCCAAAATAATGATCCTTCAAGTCGTTGCGCAAATTAACCACTCCCCTGTGTTCGATCAAAACACCTTTCGGTTTTCCCGTGGTGCCGGAAGTGTAAATAACATAGGCTAAATTATGTTCGCTTGCATTGGATACACAATTGGATGCTGATTACTTCTGTAGTGCTACTGTTGTAAATGTAGAGCCGATTTCTTTCATCCTTGAGCCATAGGTGTAATCAGCAACGATGATTTTGGCCTCGGTATCCTCCAAGATGTACTGAATTCTGTTGTTTGGATAGTTGGGGTCGATAGGTACATATGCAGCACCAGGCTTCCAAATGGCAAGGATGCTAGTAATCATTTGCTCACTCTTGTCTATGAAAGCGCGATCAGATTATCAGGCTTAATATCTGTAAGAGACTGTAGGCAGTGGGCCAGCTTGTTGCTTCGCTCATTCAGTTCTCGATAGGTAAGCTCAGTATTTTGATAGACAAGCGATACTTTTTGCTCTGATATTTCGGCCTCGTTTTCGAAACTTTCGTGTAACGTCATGCCTCTGTCAGCGAGTGGTCTTACTCGTACACGGTTTTCAGCCTTTAAATCGCAATAGCTGTCTTCATCTACCGCGCTGATATCTCCAATATTGCATGAATTCGCCGCCGTTAATCGAGTGAGCTATTTGAGTATGTGCCTGTAACTCGCCAAGAAACCACTCACTGTGGATACGCGGAAAAGACTCGTCGGGAAATTGAAATTTCCTCGCAAACCATTAGCACATTCGCTCATTGTTACTGGCAGGTCGTATTTGGCAGATGTATAGCCGACATTACTTGGGCAGTAATTCAACAGTTGCAAATGCGGTGATGTATGGATTGGTATGCTGTGCACCCCGGTATCAAAGAGATTTAGGCTGAATACAACTTGTACGATTGGATGGCGACTTGGATCATTCTCGGCTCGCAGCAATTTGACCAGCTTCTCGAACGGGATTTCATGGTGTATTTGGGCCTCTAGTAGTTCACGGTTGACAGATTCGATATAATTGGCTAAAGAAGCGCTAGGATTGACCGCAACTCTCAAAACCAGAAGGTTGACAAAGAATCCAATGATGTCCTCCAGTTCTTGTCGGCTCCTGTTCGCAACGGGGGTCCCAATAACAATATCTCGTTAGTTTGTGAAATTGCTGAGCATCAGGCAAAATGCGCCCGCTAAAAGACTATAAAGGCTCACATTCACAGCTTTCGCTAATGCCTTCAAGTCATTTGTCGTCTCTCTCGCCAGCTCAAGGGAGATGTCACGGCCAGAATAGTCAAAATGAGGCGGCCTTGGAAAATCCGGTATCAAATTCAATTGCTTAAATCCATCTAGTTTCTGTAACCAGAATTCTGAAAGCATCTTCAGGCGATTTTCTGTGAGGCGCCTTCGCTGCCACGTGGCGAAACCCGTGTACTAAGCTTTCAGAAGGGGAAGGTTCAGGGTGGTGCTAGCTTTTTCGTAGAAGTCGTAAAACTCCTTCAAATCCCTTTGGAATATGCTCCACGACCAGCCATCGAAGTTGATATGATGGATCACAATGCTCATTGTAAAAGGAATTTCGATTTGCAGCGTTCTCGCAGAGGCAGACTTTGATCGGCAGCTCTTCAGCGAGACAGAAAACATGCTTCGATGTGTTTGATAAGCAACTCGTCCAGTTCCTGTGCATTTCTGACGACATATTCGTAAATGGGAAAGATTGACTGAGCCACTTGCTCATCTAAAACATGCTGTAAGCGGAGGCTATCCTTCCCTCGAATGGGCAGTAAAGTCCTCAAGGCTCTGTGTCTCGATAGCACTGACCGCAGCGAGTGTTTCAGTGTATCTCTGTCAACATTATTCGATAGCTCGGAATTTATTGCAATGTTGTACGCAGGGGTTCCATTTTCGAACTCGTCGATAAAGAGAAGTCGCTCTTGTGAAAAGGAAACAGTAGCCTCCCGATAAGGGGCGCCCAAGTGTTCGATGTCTTCAGCCTCGTCGTACTCGTTGCAGATGAAGTGAGATAGAGATTCGATAGTTTTGTGTTTGAAAACAGTCGCACCACTGATATTGCGCTTAAATGTGCTCGTTATCATGAATGACAGCTTGGTGGTCATGAGGCTGTCTCCGCCCAGACTGAAGGAATCATCTTTGATACCAACGTGCTCGGCCGGAATGCGAAGTAATTCGGACCAGATGTTGCATAGCTTGGTTTCAACTTCGTCACGTGGAACCACATATTCGTTGCTGCTTTTAGAAAGCTCAATTCGAGGAAGTAATTTCGTATCCAATTTCCCGTTGATAGTCACTGGAATCTTTTCTATCCGAACCAACCGGACATGTATCATGTATTCTGGCAGTTTTGATTGCAGGAATCTCTTGACATCACGCTCGACCAAACTCGAGCCGTTGCTGGAGACGTAGTAGCCAACGAGGTACTTTTGAGGAGCAGTGGCGCCACCGGATTCGATCATCTGGTGCTCTCTACAGACGACGACAGACTGCGAGATGCCCGGATAAGACGATATCGCCGCTTCAATTTCACCGAGTTCTATTCGCAAGCCTTTTAACTTTACTTGAAAGTCGTTGCGGCCAAGGTACTCGATCTCGCCATTGGGTAATCAATCTCGCCATTGGGTAACCACCGAACTAGATCTCCAGTTTTGTAAATACGGGCGTTCGTGTTTCCATCTTCCTTCTCTTTCTCCGTTTGGAAAAGGTTCGCCGGGAATATTTCAGCAGTTAATTCAGGACGATTCAGGTAACCACGCGCTACTCCAATGCCTCCAATGTACAACTCGCCAACTGCTCCGATCGGTACACGCTTCATGTCGTCGTTTAAAACATATGATTTCGTATTCGCCATTTGTTTCCCGATGCTCTTGTTGGCGCGCCATTCACTGAAAGGATAGGGCCGTTTGTGGCTGGTGATGGATATCTCGGTCGGCCCGTATCCGTTGATGATGAGACTACCAAAGGCCTCTCTAAATTTGTCGAATACCGGTACGCTAAAATCTTCCCTAACAGCATCAATTCGAGTGAGATGTTCCAGTCCCTCGTAGTCGTATACAGAGAACAGACGGCGTTCTAGATAGGTAAGTAACCTTGTAATCTTGCATACACTTGTACAACCGCTGTTTGTCTGCCTGCAACTCATCGTTCAAAACAACCAGCGTTTATCCATTCAACAGGGCATCCGTCATTTACTCCACGAAATGATCAAAAACATAGTTAGAAAAGGACAAAATCACTTCGTCATCTCTTGCCTGCAGTAAGAAAATATTTGCCAATGAAACTTGAAGATTGACAACACCTCTGTGTTCAATCATAACTCCTTGTGGTTTTCCAGTAGTTCCGGAGGTGTAAATAACGTAAGCCAGGTCTGTGCTCAACGCCATAGGTTGTGGATTACAAGAATCGAAATTGAATGTCAATCGAATGGCCGACTCAATTTCCATTATATCCATCGTGCCCTGAAACAACTCTCTCAATATCGAAGTATAGCGCTGATTGGCTATGACTACGTCTGCCTCAGTGTCCCTAAACATGTATTGGATTCCGTCTCGTGGATAGCTAGGGTCAATGGGCACATAGGCTGCGCCAGATTTGCAGACGGCGAGAATGCTGATGATCATGTGCTCACTCTTGTCTAGGAAAAGTGCAATCAGGCTGTCAAGCTTAATGTTACCAAGAGATCGTAAGTAGTGTGCAAGCTTGTTGGCTCGCTCGTTTAGTTCTCGGTAAGTATGTTGGACGTCTTCGTAAATGACTGCTGCTTTTTGCTGTGATATCGCCGCTACGTCTTCGAAGATCTGGTGAAGCGTCTTCGTGGGAGGAAAATCTGCATCTGTCGCATTCCATTGGTCTAGTTGAAAAAGTTGATTTGGCCCAAGGAATTCTAAATTGACCACTGGTTGCTCAAGATTTTTTTGCGATTTGTCTGAACAGCTCTTGAATAACACGAAGCAGCTCGTCAATACGCTATCGTCGAACAGTTGACCGCAGTAACAAATGGTGAAAGTGACACCATCTGAGTCTATTTCACGAGCAATCACAGCCAATGGGTAATCCATCTTCTCTCTTTCATATTTGGCTTCGAAGCACAGCGTTTGCTGATGTAGTACCTGCGTTTTCTCCAAGTTTGGGTAGTTTTGAAGGACAAACAAACTGTCGAATAGCCCACGCTTTAGCTTGCCCTCTTACAAATGGCCTAGTTCCACATTGCTGCGGCTGTTCATGTCGTTGATCTTGGCTTGTATGTCTGCGATGGCCTCGACAACCGTCTTGTTCTCTTGTTCATCATGGTCCATGATCAATGGCAGCGAATTGATGAACAATCCGACTGAACTCTCAATGTCGTCGATTGGTAAATTCCTTCCAGAAACGGTTGTTCCGACAACAGTTTGGCAGCTACTCCCATAAATATGGAGCACGTTATGCCACACGAACTGCAAGACGGAGTGTAAAGAGACGCCTTTTGTTGAACAAATTTCGCTCAACTTCAACTTCCATGCGTCACCGATGATAAGTGTCTTCTCCTTTTGTTCCTTGACATAATCATAACCATGAAATGGGACTTTATAACGACTCTTTTCGTTCATTAACCCGTTCAAATCGCATCGTTCAATAATCTGATTACCTTGGGCCGTCCAGTAATCAACATGATCTCTGCGATGTGCTTGCAAGTACTTTTGAGATTCGACGTAGGCCCGGTCTTGTTCAATCATCACACGCTCTCCTCGAAGTAATTGAAGATATATCTGATGCACACACTCGTGCAAAATAGGTAAACTCCAACCGTCTAGAATAATATGATGACAGCTGAAAAGGAAGGAGAAAAGCTCGTCGTTCTGTTTGACTAAATACACTCGGAATAGCTTGCCGGTTTCCAAGTAGTATCGCTCTTTCTTGTCATTTTCTTGTAGCTGCTTAATTGCCGATTTCTGACCCTGAATGTCATGCGTTGCCGTCAAATCCATATATCGCCAGTCAAGCGGTTGAGTTTTATCAATGATCTGAAGAACCTCATTTTCCCAAACAAAACGCATCCTCAAACAGCTGTACTTCTTTTGGGCATATCCCATGCAATTCTGAGATGGTCGGGAGATATTTTTGTTTTGTACAGGTATAATGATTGTATGACATAAGCATTGTCAAAGTCACCTTGCTTCAAGTAGTGGTACATGAGACCTTGCTGAAGACTATTTGCCAAATAAAAACTATCAACCTCCTTGTTCGACTCCGAAGCAGGCAGTTGAAAATCCTGTTGCTCCGCCTGCCTCCGTTTTATTAGCACTTGTCCTGCAAGCTGCCCTTGTCTCGCCTCCCATAAATGATCTGATAATTTTCCCAGCGTTTTCCTTGAAAAAATGTCTCCCACGGTGACACTGAGACCCAAGTTTTGTCTAATACGGCCAATGAGTTGGATGCAGGTAATACTATGCCCCCCAAACCTAAAGAAGTTATCGGTAATGCCAATATCATCCAACGGAATCCCAAGCGTATCACTCCAGATTTTACAAATTTTAGTGTCAAAGTCATTTCTCGCGCCAATTTTGACAGAGGTCCGCTGCGATAGATTGATATCTGGCAATGCCCGTAGATCCACTTTGCCGTTAACGGTAACCGGAATTCGTCTCACTTGGATTATTCTCATCAGGATCATATACCGTGGCAGTTTGCTTTCCAAATATTCCAAAAGATCGGATTCGAGAATTTCACTTCGTTCAGAAATGAAGTATCCCTCTAGATGTCTGGAGGTCGCAGCATCGCCATCCCCTAAGTCTTTCGCTACCACAACGCACGTATTCACACCTGGATAGGAGGACAATACTGATTCGACTTGGCCCGGTTCGGTTCGAATGCCCCGCAATTTCACCTGGAAGTCGTTGCGGCCTAGATACTTAACTTCGCCATTCAGCAGCCATCGTGCTAGGTCGCTAGTCTTGTACATTGTACCATTAACTCTATGTTGCATTTCTTCATTGGTCTGAAATGGATTTGAAACAAATCTCTCCTTCGTCAATTCTGGCCGGTTCATATAGCCTCGGGAGACCCCGAGGCCTCTATATGCAACTCGCCAATTGCTCCAACAGGAACTTGTTTCAAATTTCGGTCCAAAACGTAGCACTTAACATTTCGTAGCGGTCTGTTCTCTCGGAATCTGGGGCGAAGTCCTTCATAGCAGTGACGAATGCTGGCTCAGTGAACCCATATTTGTTGATGATGCGGTGTTTGAATTTTCGTCTCAATGCCTTGTAGCGTGTCACCGTTAAGTCTTCCCCTACAAGCACCAGCTTCGATAATGACGGGCAATCAGAATAATCATATTCTTGTAGGACCGAAGCCGTACCGTTCAGGTAGGTGATACCGTGTCGCTTAATGAATTGCGGCAGTTTGTGCGGATCGCGCTTTTCCTCGTCGTCAATGATGACCAAACGCTGAGAATGAGTAAAGCCATCAGTATCTGTCTAGCAAACGGCTCGAATACGTAGGCGGAAAACAGTAAGATTGCTTCCAGGTTTTCGCGGACATTGTATCTCTCCGCCAGATCCGTGATACTGTTGACGACACTTCGATGTTCCTTGAATATACCTTTGTTTGTTTTAATCATACTGCATTCACTTTATCTAGAGTATGACTTTGAATATACCTTTCGGGACTCCAGTTGTACCGGAAGTATATGTGACGTAGGCTAACTAGCTACTGGTTGTATCCAGTTGCAAATTATCCCGAGGGACAGATGAGTCGTTTGTAAAACGATCGAGTAAAGGTTCAAGTTCAATAACATGGAGCGGGCGGTTGGTAGGAACGTACTTTCTCAATCGTGACACATGACGTTGGTTCGTAATGATGCATTTGGCCTTCGTGTCGTCAAGGGTGATGTATACTCTCTCGTCAGGATAAGTTGGATCAATTGGCACGTAAGCAGCCCCAGACTTCCAAACACCCAAAACGGTAATAATCATGAGTTCGCTCTTGTCGAGGAGAAGTTCAATGAGCTCTTCAGACTTAATTCCAATTCCACTAGGGGAGGATAAGCAATGCGCCAGTTGATTCGCACGCTCGTCTAGCGCTCGATAGGTAAGAATTAAGTCTCCATAGACTACCGCCACTTTGTCCGGAGTTCTTTTTACTGCTTCCTCAAAAAGATGGTCCAACCGTTTCAAAGATGGATAATTGGCGTCGGTATGGTTCCATTTGTAAAGCTGCTGCTTCTGTTGTACAGAGACATATTCCAGGTCTGAAACAAGTTGCATCGCATTGTTCGCAATCTGTATTAACAAGATGTTCATAACGCTCCAAAACTCATCAATGGTGTCATCGTGGAATAGTTCGCCAGCGTAGCGAATAGACAAAGCCGAGCCGGTCCCCTCAACTTCATGAAGAATCAATGCTAACGGGAAGTGCAGCTCTTGCCCCGAAATTTCATTGTCCGCAACGACAAATAAGCTGTCGAACAGGCCTCGTTTCGACTGGCAAAGATCCACGTGGTCGCCATTGTTGAGCATATGAATAATCTTCGCTTCAATGCTACTAATGGATTTAATACAACATTAACTCTGCTGCTCCTGATGGTCCACAATAACCGGTAGCGCATGATGTGGAGACTGTAATGGGCTCCTAGTATCTTTTCTCATTTTAGCCGTTGCAATTACAGTCTGATTGCCATTCCCGTAAACATTGAACACTTTGTGCCATGCGAATTGCAAAATCGACGGTAGAAATATGTTGTGCTTTGGCCCCAATGTTTTCAGTTCGTAACAGAGTCTCTTCGATAACTAGCATCATCGCTTTTTCCTCCTTGACATGAAAGCTATCACTCAAAGTGACTTTATACTTCACTTCTTCTTTCAACTGTCCATTCAGATCACACGGCTCGGTAACTTAATCGCATAGCTTTGTCCAAAAATTGACATTTCCTCCAGGACGGGCACGCAATGATCCGGTAATCTCCGAACCCGGATAATCGTTGGGCTTGGCCATGGTAGTAAGCCTGTTGACGTTGATGTATCACGAAACAACGGTGAAAACTCAAAGACTGTTCAATAGTGCAATAGTATTTACTAGGCAGGTACGGAAGGGTGGATGGATGAAAGGGCACTTTTTGATTTTGTGTGACAACGTGTGGGGTCGGGCCCGCCGGCGGTCGCGACACGTAAGACAGCAGAAAATGTAACTAAGAACATTTAAGGTTCCCACCAACAACTGTTAATTAGGTACTTAAGTACTTGGTACTTAATTATCTACGTGTCGTATCAATTGTCGCTTGACATTGTGGTGGTGCAATATCTCTGTCAATATGTTAAATTTAGCAGTTCGTGTAGATTGTAAAACTAAGCTACGTGGGCCAGATGTCGTGGGCCACGTTCATATACAAGAGGGCGTCGACGTACACCTGGTAATCATCGTACAACCAAGTACGAATTTGGTTTGCAGGCTACGCGTTGAACTGTGGAGGTACGTGTCAAAGTGAGAATTATGTTCACAAAAAGTTATGCCAGTGGAAGTTCCGTGAAGACAGTATCAGACTCAATAGTTGCTGGGAGACTTTGAGAACGCTGATCATGCAATACATATATAAAGCGTAGAATGAATGGCAATATTGTATATCTCAATTCCATAACCGACCTACAATGAACACCTTCATACTACCAAGTCAACTCTTCTAGTCTGTTCTTAAAAATGCCACCTTATGTTAGGGGTTTTCCTCTAACAGAGTATACGTACTGAGATGTACGACGGGGTACTTGTCAGTGAAATAACCTTCGGGCCACCTGACATGCAAAACGACTACCCTAGGCATCCTCAAACTTTTACGGTCACGATTACCTTTAGCGGGGTATGAGTGGTACTCGTCTCGATTGGATAAGCTTAGGCTTAGCGGATTCATTGAAAGCATATTGCTACGGCAGCTGATTTGATGATGCAATAACACTGCCAGATCGAATGGGAATACAACCCGGCCGAGCGTGTTATTCCAACCAGATTTACACCTAAAACGATAGAGGGATTTTGTCTGATCATACTGAGGATTACCTCGACCTGCAGACATGGCATTCGTTAGTTGCAGCTATTACGTGGGATCTCGAGACCAACCTCTTGTGTGAGGTCGGACCATCTCGGGCACTCCCCAGCCAAGGGAAACAGTCCCGGCTTAGGCAGCGACGTGAGTGAAAGATTATGGCATGACTGTTGATACGAGGTTGAAGCATCCCCGCACATTGAATTGTGACGGAACGGCAACTGCAACGCTACGTGCGTGTCATTTAATCTATGTCGGCATAGTAGTGGTTGTCAGCCACGTAAACCTATGATGCAATCATACTACAGTATTGATTAGCTAAAAAACAGTTGTACACTATGTTGGCAACGTTCCCAACTACCGAACCATACGAGAGCGAGATGTCCAAGTTGAAGTTATGATCTGATATATGATATCTTGCGGGTGTGGCCTGATTAGAGTCAGGAGCGTAACGCTTTAATACCGCACCGGCATGAACACGATAACCTAAGGGATGCGTGGCAATCCTCTACTCGGCGCATTCAAGAGCCGACTTGCTTTAATATGCATGCGGACAATAAAGAGCCGACTTGCCTTAGTATGCATGCGGACGATAAAGAATGTAAGACGCGAAAAAGCACGTTGCTATCAAAATCATGGAAACGAAGAAAGGGTGCGCATGTGTAACATCCCGAGGAAGTTTCTATAAAGAGGTCACATTGTTCCGGCAATGAAAGGATAAGCTCTAGCAGCGAAATAAACAGCGATACCTACCAGCGGAAGAAAACCGTTATTTATTATTAAGTTTTTATGATACCTATATCTATCTTTATATATATAAAATCTATTAGCTTTGTATAGCGGCAGCCCCGCACCTTTAAGGAAAGTATTACCTCGAGTAATGACATTGACTTTCGAGAACGACAACGAAGTTATAGTGTATGCGTTAGAGAGAATCATCAGATACGCCAGGAAACATCAGTATATCTTTGTGGCGCAAAGCATCTGGTGGATTGCTTCCGTTATTAGCCTTACGGAAGGATTAGTGACGCATATTGATAATCTACGGATTCAAGAGGTAACGAAGTCAGTCGGATCGATACTCAAGGATCAACCTGATAGGAAGGACTGTATTATTCCTCAGGACGTTGCAGTTTGCCTGGGCAATACTGTAGCTTTAGGAAAAGTTCATCCCGACAGGAGAAACCAGATCAACGACAATAATAGTGCACAGAGTAGTGATTCCGGATCTGGACGGGCTACGAGCATTATAAGAGAAACCAAGGAGTTCTTAAATAAGTCCAGGAAGGAAAGGAAGAAATTGCGAAGAAAATCTGATCTGTTGTCGCGTACAAGATCAGGGCAGATTCCATCAAAAGCTTTGACTAGAAAGCAGAGGAAAAAACTACAGGCAATTCCAAAGGATACTATTGTACCTTTCAAAAAATAGGATCTACGGCCGTGCGAAAGTACTAAATTTAGAAGTATCTCAAGAGGTACAACTAAGTATAGGTACTTAAAGTGGAAGCACCCCCGTAACAGCTTATGCCTGCAATGCCTACGAATGCGACTGTGATGGATTTTTGCGTGGACGTATTCCTACACAGTGTGCAATTTGTCTTCACCCACAGGCAGCACACCCATCTGTCAATGCACCCCGCAAAGCTCAATTGAATCAACATACCAAGCCCGATAATGAAGTTGCATCCGTTGATTTGACAGCCGACACAGAACCTAGTGCGGCATCAGACTCATCGTCCGATACAGAGACCGAGAAGCCTGAAAAGCGTAAGCCAGCTTTGACCACTCCCGCTGCCACATCAACACTGTCTCATCTCGCAGAGGTTCGTGATCATCGACGGAAAACTGCATATAAGGAAAAGGCCAAAAAAACTAAGACCAAAAACATTGGACTTGTACCCCCCAGCAAAAAGTCAGTCCTCGGAAAAGAAAAGACTCACGTACAGTCTTTAATTGCGTCTCTTGTACTTTTCACCAAACGACCCAACGAGGAACACAAAAAGGAAGCATTAATATACAAATGGCACATCTCGGATCTGGCGGAAGAGGTTGAAAGCTATGAGGATTACTTAAGAGGAATTATTCAAGATGAACATCCAGGCTGGCAAGAGCGCGGGTATCAAGAAGAGTGGTGTTGGGGTGTGAATGATCAGCGCAAAATCAGTATGGGTGAGCTGACCGGGACCAGCGAAAAATTGCCTCCGACCAAGTTAATCACTGGAAACGGCACTTTATTGTCTCTGATCAAAAAGATTGAGGATATACCTGATGTCTCGGGAGTCACCGCAGAGAGAAAAAAGCTGGCTAAAACATCTGTCCGGCGTTTTGCAATTGTTGTACCGCTTATGTCAACTGCAATACGGGACTACATGCCATCACCCCAGTCTTCAACGCCTCTACCACCCCGACGACAACCGAGTAAAACACAACGCGTTGAAAAGACATGGAAGGAGATACAAAAGGTCAACAAACTACTTGAAGAACGGGAACTTGAATTGGAGACCATGATGGATATGACAAGGGTGAAAAAGGAAAAGATTAAGGTACGTCATCTGACATTACGCGTTAGAGTGAGAAGAAAACAAACTGAAACCGTCAACCCAGAACGAAATATTTGATGAAGATATAATTGCATCCCAACCACAATCACCACCTCCACAATCAGCACACAGTTCATCAATTGCTGTTACGACTTTGTTGAACCCTCTATTGAGAACCCCACCACCACAAAGAAAACCGTTACACACTAAACACAGTGCCGAGTTGATGTCTCCGGAAGATACAACCATCAAAAAGGAAGAACGTAAACCAAAACTAAACTGGAATCTTCAAAACAGAATGGTTAGCAATGAACCTTTTTTTGGCCCTGTGGTGGATGGTACAAGTGAGACGTTTGAGAGACAAACAGGGGATGATAAATAGAATTACAACATACTGTACGTTACCCATCATTGCTCCTTCTCTGATTATTGAAATACTCATCCTGGTAACCCCAGTCAATGTTCAATACGATGCTGTCCTCAGAGTCGCTTGGATGCTGGTCTGATTCTTCTTCATCGCGTATATCTTCCTCGTTGATGTGTATATGATTTTCATTATCGGTATCGGTTAGGTTCATTTCAATATCTTCTTCAATATGTCTTTCGATTTCTTCTCTGTTGTCTGCGATCCAGGAACGTACTCCTGTTGGCTTTGGGATGATCAAGAACTGTCCATCAGTCTTCACCAACTTCCAGACCTCGCGTCGTAGGTAAAGATAGGCATCATAGTGATTTTCGTTGAACTTAAAAGATGTCTGAAATCCACCGTTTTCCAAAATGTTACAAAATGTTGTTACCGTTTCCACTGGAAGATAATCGTTGAGATCGTAGGCAGCAACATCATTTTTTAGTTTCTCCATTAGTGGTTGCCATGGCTTGCTTCCGTAGTCGCGCGTTCCTTCAGGAGGATAGTGATACAACTTGTTGGGACGCCCAGTTGGTAAATAATGCTCACGATTTCGTTGCTTTCGGATGCGATGACGATTGTGCTCCTCAACAAATCCATGAATATGCTCTCGTATCATATTCATATAGAGAAATTGCAAACAAGCCTTGTCTATCTCACCTCCATCAAAGAACCCATCCTTTTCCAACCCTTCAAAGAACTCGCGCCATGTTTCTGTCTGGGAACCAGCTAATTGATTCCACCATGCTTCGATACGTTAATTGCGTGTTGATGTACCAAAGGAGTAAATTTTTTGAAACGGTAGCTCTGGTTTCTCTGCTCGACGTAGTTGAAGTTGAGAATTGCATACAAGGACAACCTCCCAACCCATATCTGAGCGTATAGTTTTTGGAAACACGCCTGTCTTCTCAACTGCTTCCAGAAATTGTTTATTGACAGATACGGCCGTCCGGTTTGAATGGCCACAGTAACACCAGATTATATACCGAGAGTACGCATCAATGCACCCATAGATCCCAAATCCAAATCGTGAAAGCTTATCGTGTCCATCGATTGATCATACACGGTTTGGGCCTTTTACTTCATAGCGACCACGTTTGCGTAACCGAGTAAGCTGGCAAAACTCAACTTGTTCAGCATCGGTTGCCCGTACATGAGCCTGAAGCTCACGCCTACATATATCAGTATCAAGTAAAACTGTTCAAGTTGCTGCAGATAATGCTTTGTAAAGAATACTTACTCTGATACAAAGAACCCAGATTTTCGCACAATACCCATCAAGTATGACCGACCCCACCTGAGACTTTGACCTGAATCACAATGCTGACTCAATATTGTTTCCAACTGTGTAGCAATTTCATCCTTACTTATGGACAGTGGTCGTTGATGGCAAAGACGGATGGTAGGATGCAAGCGAATATTTTTCAATTGCGTTGACGTTATATGGTAACCATGTCTTTGTAAAGCATGTAGCATATCGGCTGTTGTAAAATTGTCTATCCAGAATTTGTGAATTAAACCCACAAGCGTCTCATCTTTCCAGAGTGAAATGGTACTGCGTTTGTTGGGGAACATCCATTCCTTGAACTTTTTCTTGTATGATCGTTCACTAATTGAGAGAAAGTGGATATATGTCAGTTAATGTAGAATATTCAAAGACGAACTATCAGAATTGGACTACCCCGCCATGAAGTTGTGATCCCGTTGCATCAATGCCATCACGTCTTGCAGGGTTTTACCCTCAACAACGTAGTGATGGTAGAGTGTATC
>Ga0307512_10004071_pt1 | contig 16260 bp, 13 predicted proteins | sample 14_EM_MG_FD_200267 | JGI IMG/M metagenome (GOLD analysis project Ga0307512, IMG submission 200267) | Populus trichocarpa ectomycorrhiza microbial communities from riparian zone in the Pacific Northwest, United States - 14_EM | ecosystem: Host-associated > Plants > Roots > Unclassified | place...
CGCGCGGACGCCGTCCTTGTGTTTGCCGACGTAACTCAGCAGCTCGGCAGGTGACTTGAAGGAGATCGTCTTCTCGGCACCCTTGGGCCACACTTCGCTTGCGGCCGCCGCGGGCGTCGTGGCGAGCCGCTTGGCGTAGTCGGCGCCGAGGGCCTTCCTGACGTACTGGTCGTCGACAAAGGAGTCCACGTCGATGTCGCCGGTCAGCTTCGCCGACTTCAGGACCGAGACGTCCTGCTTCAGGGCGGAGACGAGCTGCGGTTTGACCGCCGGGTCGAAGGTGGCGATGCCGTGGGCGCCGTTGTAGAGGTAGACGACCTCGGCGGGCAGGGAGGTGGCCTCGGCGACCTTCTCGGCGGCGGCCACGGGGTGGGTGTTGAGGTAGTCGGTGGCCTCGGCCTGGGCCTTGAGGAAGGCCTCCAGGACGGCCGGGCGCTGCGTCGCGAAGTCCTCACGGGCGGTGACGCCGTGGAAGGTGGGGAGGTTCAGCCGGGCGCCGTCGTAGAGGGCCTTCGCCTTGCCCTGGTAGGCGAGCAGGCCCGGCCAGGCCACGAACTGGGAGAGCGCGTCCGCGCTGCCCGCCGACAGGGCCGAAGCGCCCACCGCGGGCTGCTGGTTGAGCTTCTCGATGCCCTTGTCGGGGTCGATGCCGGCGCGCTGCAGGGCCCGTACGAGGGTGCCGTCGGCCGCGGAGCCGATGCTCGTGGAGACCTTCTTGCCCTTCAGGTCGGTGAGGGAGGCGAGTTTCGAGTCCGGGGAGGTGACGATCGTGTTGAGACCGCCGCGGAGGTTGTAGCCGGTGACGGCGACCAGCCGGGTGGGCTTGCCGAGCTGCTTGCCCCGGGCCGCGTTGATGAGCAGCGGGAAGTCGCCCATCGAGCCGATGTCGATCTTCCCGGCGGTCATCTGTGCGGTGATGGGGGCGCCGGTGGCGTAGTCCTGCCAGTCGACCTTGTACGTGTGCCCGTCGTGGAGGGCGTTGAGGTCCTTCTCGAAGTAGCCGAGGGAGCGCAGGAGGGTGCCCGCCGTGACCGTGTTGATGGTCTTGGACTGGTAGCCGACGGTGATGGTGACCGTGGAGCCGTCACTTCCGGCCGCCGCGTTGCCGCCGCAGGCCGTCAAGGGCAGGAGCAGTAGGGAGGCTGCGGCAACTGCTTTGTGTTTCATGGGAGTTCGGGGCCTCTCACCGGAGCAGATAGGGCATGTTGACCGTCACGGCTCCGGTGGGACAGCGGGCCGCGCACGGGCCGCAGTACCAGCACTCGTCGACGTGCATATAGGCCTTGCCGCTGCTGTCGTCGATGGCGAGTGAGTCCAGCGGGCACATGTCCACACAGAGCGTGCAGCCGTCGATGCACTTCGACTCGTCGATGGTCACGGGCACGTCGGCCCGCTGGGGCGCCAGAGGCATGGCTGTCTCCAGGAATCGGGGCAGGAAAGGGGCTACAGGGCGCGGCGCAGCAGGCCGCTCATGGTGATGCGGTCGCCGCGGAAGCGGATGAACTCCAGGTCGACGGGGCGGCCGTCGGCGAGGTGGGTGAGCCGCTCCAGCATGAGGACGGCCGCGCCGTGCGGGGCTTCGAGTACGGCGGCGGAGTGGGTGTCCGCGTTGACCGCCTCCAGGGTGATCTCGGCGTGGCCGAGACGTTGGCCGGTGATCGTCTCCAGGAGGCGGAAGACGTCGGTGTTCTCCAGGTCGGCGCCGAGCAGGGCGGTGCCGATGTCGAGCGGGATGTAGGTGAGGTCCAGGGAGAGGGGGAGGCCGCCCAGGCGGCGCAGGCGTTCGATGTAGAGGACGTCGGTGCCGGGCTGGACGTGCAGGCGTTCGGCGACCGGGGCGGGTGCGGGTGCGGGGCCCATGGTGCGGACCTCGTTGGTGACCCGGCCGTGCTCGCGGAGGGTTTCCGCGAGGCCCATCAGGCGGTCGAGGCCGTGCGGGTACTTCCGGGCGACGACCACCGTGCCGACTCCCGGGAGCCGGTCCACGAGGCCTTCGGCCCTGAGCAGGTCCAGGGCCTGGCGGACGGTGTTGCGGGTGGCGCGGTAGTCCGTGGCGAGGGCCGTCTCGTGGGGGAGGGTGCCGTCCGGGAAGCCGCCGGCCAGGAGCTGGTGGCGGAGCAGGTCGGCGAGCTGCCTGGCCTGGTCGGCACGCAGCCGACGCCGCGCACGGTGGGCGGCGACGGTGGTCGCGCCCTGTCCGGCGTGGTCTCGGATGCGGTCGCTGGGTGGCATGTTTCGAACCATACCGAGCTGGTAGGGAACGCAGTGTTGCAGCTATGTTGCGCCACCTGCTGGTGCATCAGGCAGGGCATTGAACTGGGGAAACGTCTGCTCTCGAGCAAGATCTGCCAGGTCGCCCCCAGCCTGTCCGGCGTTTCAGGGCGAGGCCGTTCGGGCCGAAGCAGGGGTCTGGGGGCGGCAGCTCCCCAGTAAGGCGGTCACCCCACCGGACGGGTCAGCCCAGCGCCGTCAGTCCGGGGCCGAAGGCGATCAGCAGCGGCAGCAACGGGACCAGTGCCGCCACCGTCGTCGTCAGCGCGCGGTGCCGGCGGCCCAGGCGTGGGGGCGGCTCCAGGAGGCGGTCGACGCGTTCGCCGAGAAGACGGTGGCTGGAGGCGCAGGACAGCACACCGCGGTGCTGGTTCAGCTCGATCAGGGCGAGCGCCGTCGTGAGGTGCCCGCACCGCCGCGACGCCGTGTCGTCCGCGGCCAGCTCCACCAGCCGGTGCGTCTGGTCGCAGAAGTGGGTGAACAACGGCACCCGGGGAAACCCCGTGGCCAGGGCGGTCGACAGGTGCAGGAGCCAGTCGTGATGGGCGCGGGCGTGGTCCCGCTCGTGGGTGAGGACGGCGTCGAGCTGGTGGTCGGTGAGACGGTGCAGGGCACCGGTCGTGACGACCAGCTGGGGCGGGTGGCCCGGCATCCACCAGGCGTCGGGGTACTCGTCCTCCAGCACCAGCAGCGGGCCGCGCGCCGCTTCCTCCAGCCCGGCGGGCAGTTCGGGGGCCCGTTCGCGCAGATGCGCCCGGGTCTGTCCGCGGCGGCGGCGCGCCTCGACGAGCTCGCGGGCGAGCATCGCCGTCGTCCAGGCGGCACCGCAGGCCAGCAGCAGGGTGAGGGCGACGGCCCAGGCCGGGGCGGCGGTCAGGTCGTACGCCGCGGTCACGGCCGGAGGCGCCGGCGCGAAGACGTGGTCGCGGAAGGTGTGGAAGACGGCGGCCGCGCCCAGCACGAGCGCCGTCAGACAGCACAGCAGGACGGTGGCGACCAGGCACTGCCACACCCACAGCGCGACCACGGGCTCCCGCTCGGGCCACGCCGCCCGCACCAGCGCACGCGGAACCGGCACGGCGGCCGTCAGGGCGACGACGCTCAGCAGGAGCAGGCAGACGGTCATGCCTCGGTCTCCGGATCCTGGTTGCAGGAAGGGGCGGTGCGGTCGGTGGTGCGGCTCGGTGCGCGAGACGCCCGCCGCCAGTATGACGGCGAACGGCGCCGGGGAAAGGGGATGACGACCACCTCGTACGATCCATGCGACCACCCCGTACGCCCCGTACGGCCGCCGTCACGCCCAGCAACTCCCGCTCACTCCACCCCGCTTGCCACGATCTGCCCGCTCACCTCGCCCAGCCCCACCCGGATCCCGCCCGGTCCGGGCGCCCACGCCGAGAGCGTCACCACATCCCCGTCCTCCAGGAACGTCCGCTTGCCCTCGGGAAGTTCCAGCGCGTCGCGCCCGTTCCAGGTCAACTCCAGCAGGGACCCGCGCTGCGAGAGCTCCGGACCGCTCACCGTGCCCGACCCGTACAGGTCGCCGGTCCGCAGGGAGGCGCCGTTCACCGTCATGTGGGCCAGCTGCTGCGCGGCCGTCCAGTACATGGTGGAGAAGGGCGGCTCGGAGACGACGGAGCCGTTGACCGCGACGGAGATCCGCAGGTCGTAGCCGGCGGGCTCCACCGCGGAGTCCGAGTCGTCCAGATACGGAAGCAACGCGTGCGTGCGCTGCGGCGGCACCACGCGCGCGTCCTCCAACGCGTCCAGCGGTGTGATCCAGGCCGACACCGACGTGGCGAAGGACTTGCCGAGGAACGGGCCGAGGGGGACGTACTCCCAGGCCTGGATGTCGCGCGCGGACCAGTCGTTGAGCAGGCACAGCCCGAAGACGTGCTCCCGGAAGTCGCCGAGCGCCACCGGCTTGCCGCGCTCCGAGGGCGTACCCACCACGAAGCCGACCTCGGCCTCGATGTCCAGGCGGACGGACGGCCCGAAGACGGGAGCCGCGTCGGCCGGAGCCTTGCGCTGCCCGGACGGCCGTACGACGTCCGTGCCCGAGACCACGACCGTGCCGGACCGCCCGTGGTAACCGATCGGGAGATGCTTCCAGTTCGGCGTCAGCGAGTCCGCCGCGTCCGGACGGAAGATCTGGCCGACGTTCCGTGCGTGGTTCTCGGAGGCGTAGAAGTCGACGTAGTCCGCGACCTCGAACGGGAGATGGAGCGTCACCGACGACAGCGGGTGCAGGAAGGCCCCGATCGCCTCCTGATGCGCCGGCACCGTCACCCACGCCGTCAGCGCGCGCCGGACGTCCGACCAGGCGGTGCGGCCCGCGGCGAGAAGCGGGTTCAGCGAGGGCCGCGCGAGCAGGGAGGCATACGGCGAGCCGAGCGCCAGCGCCGCCGCGCCCGCGTCGAGGACGTGGTCGCCGAGCCGGACACCGACGGTCCGCTGCGTCGAACCTGTGGGCGAGAAGACGCCGTACGGAAGGTTGTGCGGACCGAAGGGGTCGCCCTCGGGGACAACGAAGGGGGGCATGGGGTGCTGCCTCACTCTCACCATGTGTCGCGAACCGTCTGTCGCGAACTGTCTGCCGCGAACCAGCTGTCACGAGCCGTCATGTGGCCGCCGCACACGTTACGGCTGAGTTGCTTGTCTTGGGCAGTGTCTAAAGAGTTTGCAATGTCCGAATTGGGCTTGTCGGACGTGGCAATTCCGGCTTAGCGTCCTTTGGGGGACACGGACGGGGTGGGTCCGGTCCGTAGGGGGGACGCGTGGGGGGACCCGTGGCCAGGAGCACCAGCCGTGTGCCTTTCGAGGCCGACCGTGAGGTGCCCGGCCTGATCGTCAAGTTCGGCGACTACCCGCTGCACCACGGCGGCGTCGGCGCGATCCGCAGCCTGGGCAGACTCGGCGTGCCGATGTATGCGATCACGGAGGACCGTTACACGCCCGCCGCCTCCTCCCGCTATCTCAAGAAGGCCTTCGTCTGGCCGACCACCGGCACTGAGAACCCCGACCATCTGGTGGAGGGCCTGCTGCGCATCGGCCGCCGCATCGGCCGCCCCACCGTCCTCGTCCCGACCGACGAGGAGGCAGCCGTCCTGATCGCCGAGCACCAGGACGAACTGGAGGGCCGTTTCCTCTTCCCGCGCGTCGAACACGCCCTGCCCCGCCGTCTCGCGAGCAAGCAGGGCCTGCACGAACTGTGCATGGAACACGGCATACCGAGCCCCACGGCCGCCTTCCCGCAGTCGTACGACGACATAGCCGCCTTCTCCGAGAAGGCGCGCTTCCCGGTGGTGGCCAAGAACCGCGAGGCGTTCATGCGGCGCAAACAGCCGGCGGTGAACGGCACGACGAGGATCGCCACCCGCGAGGGCCTGCTCCGGCTGGCCCGCGACTGGGGCGAGCACCCCGGGGTGATCCTCCAGGAGTACCTGCCGAGGGAGGATGCCGAGGACTGGATCGTGCACGCCTACTTCGACCAGGACTCGACTCCGCTCGCCATGTTCACCGGCGTCAAGGTGCGCTCCTGGCCGCCGCACGCGGGCATGACGGCGAACGCGTACGTCGTCGACAACCCGGAACTCGCGGACCTCGCCGCGCGTTTCATCAAACAGATCGGCTTCGCCGGCGTCATCGACCTCGACCTGCGCTTCGACCGGCGCGACGGACAGTACAAACTTCTCGACTTCAACCCGCGCATGGGCGCCCAGTTCCGGCTCTTCGAGAACGAGTCGGGAGTGGACGTCGTCCGCGCCATGCATCTGGACCTGACCGGACGCCCCGTTCCGGAGGGAGAACAGCGGGCCGGCCACCGGTACATCGTGGAGAACATCGACCTGCCCGCCCTGCTCGCCTACCGCCGCAGCGGCTATACGACGCCGCACGCACCGGCGCACGCGAGCGGGACGGAGCTGGCCTGGCTCGCGGGTGACGACCCGCTGCCGTTCCTCACGATGCTCGCGCGCTTCGTGCGGCCGGGCGCGAAGCACCTGTATCAGCTGTGGCGGACCAACCGCCGCGGAAACAGCACCAGTTCGAGCAGCTAGCCGGCAGGATCAGCTGTGAGAGCCGGACACGAAGTGACGAAGTGACGTCCTGGGGAGGGACTTCGTGATTCAACCGGTTGCAGTCATCGGCGCCGGGCCCTTCGGCCTGTCGACCGCCGCACATCTGCGAGCACGCGGCATCCCGGTCCGCGTTTTCGGCGAGCCCATGGTCAGCTGGCGTGACCACATGCCCGCGGGAATGTTCCTGAAGTCGACTCCGGTCGCCTCCAACATCGACGCCCCGCAACAGGGCCACAACCTCGTCGACTACTGCGACGCCGCCGGCATCAAGCGGCTGGTCACCGACGAGGACATCATCCCGGTCGAGACCTTCATCGCCTACGGCGAGTGGTTCCGGCAGAAACTGGTGCCCGAGCTGGAGCAGGTGCGGGTGGTGTCGGTGGACCGGCACCAGGGCGGCGGCTTCGAACTGAAGCTGGACTCGGGCGAGTTGTTCACCGCCCGGGCGGTGGTCGTGGCCACCGGCCTGTCCGGCCTCGCGCACCTGCCGGCCGAGCTGGCCTCGGCCGCGGCGGACGGACCCGCCCCCAGCGGGCCGGTCTCCCACAGCTCCCAGCAGCACGACCTCACGCGCTACGCCGGCAAGGACCTGATCGTGGTCGGCGCCGGGCAGTCCGCGCTGGAGACGGCGGCGCTGGCGGCGGAGGCGGGCGCGCAGGTGCGGGTGGTGTCCCGCGGCCGCGGCAGGGTCGCCTTCGGTGCGCCGCCGTGGGAGCAGCCGAAGCTGCGCCCCGAGTCGCCCTTCGGCCGCGCCTGGTCCCTGTGGGCCCTCAGCTACTACCCGCACCCCTACCGCTACCTCCCGGCCGAGGCCCGCCACTACCTGGTGCGCCGCGTCCTCGGCCCGCTCGGCGCGTGGTGGCTGCGCGACCGTTTCGAGGGGAAGGTGCAGGTCAGCGAAGTCGACCGGATCGTGCGGACGGACGTGGCCGACAGCAGCCCGACGCTGACGGTCCGCACGCAGGCGGGCCGTACGGAGAACCTGCCGGCGGACCACGTCATCGCGGCGACCGGCTACCGGGTGGACATCTCGGCGATGGACTTCCTCGGCCACGAAATGCGCACGCGGCTGGCGGTGAGCCGCGGCACGCCCAGACTGGGCGCGGGCTACGTCTCCTCGGTCCCCGGCCTGTACTTCACCGGCCTGCCGGCCGCGGCGTCGTACGGCCCCGTGATGCGCTTCGTGTGCGGTACGGAGTTCGCCTCCCCGAGGCTGGTCAAGCACCTGGCCGCAGCGCACGGGTAGGCCGGCCGGTGGGCTCCGTCCGGTGCTGAAGAGCCCACAGGGGCAGGGAAGTTGACCAGAGGGCGGCGGCGGACTGCGTGGTCGTCCGGTTCGCGTTGAGTCGGTGGGGCGTCCTGTCCGTATTCTCTGATCATGGCCGCACCCACCGCATATGCACTCATCGCCACCGACCTGGACGGCACGCTGCTCCGAGGCGACGACACGCTGTCCGACCGGTCCCTCGCCGCGCTGGCGCGGGTGGCTGAGGCGGGCGCCCGGCACCTGGTGGTGACGGGCCGGCCGGCACCCAGAGTGCGGCCGCTCCTCGACGACCTGGGCAGCAGGGGGCTCGCGGTGTGCGGACAGGGCGCGCAGGTGTACGACGCCGGCGCGGACCGTCTGCTGTGGTCCGTCACGCTGGACCGCGAGCTGGCCGAGACCGCCCTGGGCAAGATCGAGGCCGAGGTGGGTCAGGTGTACGCAGCCGTCGACCAGGACGGTGTGGAAGGGCTCACGCTCATCGAACCGGGCTATCTGATGCCGCATCCCACGCTGCCCGCGGTACGGGTCGACCGGCGCGACGACCTGTGGTGCGAACCGATCAGCAAGGTGCTGCTGCGCCATCCCGACCTGTCCGACGACGAGTTGGCGGCGACGGCCCGCTCGGTGGTCGGTTCGCTGGCCACCGTCACCATGTCGGGGCCCGGCACCGTCGAACTCCAGCCATGCGGAATCACCAAGGCGACGGGCCTCGCACTGGCCGCCGCACACCTGGGACTTGGGCCGGAGCGGACGATCGCCTTCGGCGACATGCCCAACGACATCCCCATGTTCGACTGGGCCGCCCGTGGCGTCGCCATGGCCAACGCCCATCCCGAACTCAAGGCGGTGGCCGACGAGATCACCCTGTCGAACGAGGACGACGGCGTCGCCGTCGTCCTCGAGCGACTGTTCTTCGAGCTGGAGGATCTGCAGGACCTGGAGGCTCTGCAGCACCTGGGGAAGCTGGAAGAGCTGGAAGAGCTCTAGGAGTTCGAGGAGCTCTAAGCGACCTTGGCGAAGTCCGGTGCGGTACCGAGCCCCGTAAGGGGCGCGGGGAACTGCGCGACCAGCCCCCACCGGCCCGCAGGATCATCACCGTACTTCCAGCGGAGCGCTTAGTAGGCGCCGAACACGTTGTCGATCGACCCGTACCGCGCGGCCGCGTACTTGCAGGCGGCCGTGATGTTCGCGACCGGGTCGTAGGGGTTGAGCACCGTGCCGGGCACGTGGTAGGTGAGGAACGTCGGGTCGATGACCTGCAGCAGGCCCTTGGACGGGGTGCCGGCGAGCGCGTTGGAGTCCCAGTTGTTGATGGCGGCCGGGTTGCCCGAGGACTCACGTATGACATTGCGGTAAATGCCGTCGTACGACCCGGGAATTCCGTTTTGCGCCATGACCTGGAGGGAGGCCCGGATCCAGCCGTCGAGGTTGTCGGCGTAGCCCAGCGAGGAGGCGGTGACCGTGGTCGGCGTGGCGGCGGAGGCGCTGGTCGCGCCGACGATCGGGAGGACGAGCACGGCGGCGCCCGTGCCGACGACGGCGAGCTTGCGGGCGAGGCGGGAGTTTCGGGGGCGGCGGTGCTGAGCGGCAGCAGGCATGGCGGGTTCCTCTCCGGCGCCTGCGAGGTGAGCTGTCGGGTTCGGGCGGGAGTTGCCCGGCCGCGCAGCCGTACGGCTGCGCGACTTCACCCCTAGCCGGTCCGGGGCGATGCCCGGTCCGGCGACTTACCTGGTTCCCCCGCTCCTGCCGTGCGAGTGAGTTCGTCGATGGGTCGTGCCTGGGCGGCGGCAGGATTCGGCGTTCCGCCCGACAGGCCGGGAACGTATGCGAGAGCACATGTCCGGAACAAGTGCCGGATTCACAGATCACGCCCATTGACCTTGGTGTGAGGCTTATGGGGCACTTGATCCTTTGCGGTTGCCAAGCCTCAACTGGCGGGCGGCGGAAGGGGAAACGGCAGCGGCCGGGCCGCTGCCGGCCGACCCGGCGACGTGAGCCAACTCACTCGTGTCCACAAGGGTGGCAAATCGGGCAATGGGCCCAACTCGTGGTCAACCAGCCGTTCGTGGGATCTGCTTCTCCCAAGTCCGGTGGAGGACCACCCCTTCGCCCTCTGAACAGATCACCTCATTGGAGGCGAAAAGGACTCTTCGTCATAGGTGCTCTCCGAGCGGGTACGGACCGGCAGGGGTCGGGCTCGTGGTCGCACCAGCACACCCGGGCCGGGGCCTGCCGCCGGCCTGGTGCGTGAGTCAGGTGTGGACGAAGGGGTCGGCGCTCTCCAGCCGCCGTTGCCGCCCACGCGTGCATGTCCACTGCGCGGGTACCGGCTCGTCCGTCAGGGGGCGTCACACGCGCGTACAGAAACGTCCCGTCGGTGAGCGGGATCCAGAGGTCCCCGTGAGTCGAGTCGTAGGGGAGAGGTGTACGGATGTGCATGCGGGCGCCGGCTTGTCGTGGCCGACATGCCGGAGGTCGGCACGACCATCAGCAGGACCGGCAGACCGCCGAGCGCCACACCGATGGCGATCTTGCTGGAGGCGGGCGGCCGGCTGTGGCCCATATGGAGCAGCCCGGTGATCACGGGAGCGAGGCCGACCTCGAAGGCGCCGAGCGCGGAGGCGTACCGGCCGGCCTGGGAGCCGGAGCCGAGGATGGTCGTCCCGGCGTTGGCCGAGGCCAGACGGATCATCGGCGAGTACGCCTGGAAGAGGGACGTCTGTTTCTGTCCGGGACACGGGCCGCAGCCTCCCTCCCGGCCGACAGAAACGCCGGTAGACAAGTCGTTAGATATCCATCCTTATCAGGTGATCAAAAACATACCGGTCGTGATCCGATACAGCCCGTGGTGGACGGGTGGGCGGCATCGGTGATCGAAAGGTGACCGGATACGCTGACTTGAGTGATGGCAGCGACCTATCGACAAACCGCGTAACCGCCAGTAGACACCAGCAGACAGGAGACCCCTCGTGACCGTCGTCGGGCCGTTCGGGCTGAGCGTGCGGGACCAGGCTCTGGAAGCCGATGTCCAGGCCGGATTGGCGGCCGTCGAGGAAGGTTTGCTCGAAGCCACCAAGAGTGAGGTGCCCTTCATCACGGAGGCCGCCCAGCACCTGGTGCGGGCGGGCGGCAAGCGGTTCCGTCCGCTGCTCGTGATGCTCGCCGCCCAGTTCGGCGATCCGTACACGCCGGGGGTCGTGCCGTCGGCCGTGGTGGTGGAGCTGACCCATCTGGCGACGCTGTACCACGACGACGTGATGGACGAGGCCGAGGTGCGGCGCGGCGTGGACAGCGCCAACACCCGCTGGGGCAACTCGGTCGCGGTCCTCACCGGCGACTTCCTGTTCGCGCGCGCCTCGCACATCCTGGCCGACCTCGGGCCCGAGGCGGTCCGGGTCCAGGCGGAGGCGTTCGAGCGACTGGTCACCGGCCAGATCCTGGAGACGGCGGGGCCGCAGGACGGGCGGGACCCGGTCGATCACTACCTGGACGTGCTGGGCGGCAAGACGGGTTCGCTGGTGGCCGTGTCGTGCCGCTTCGGGGCGATGATGTCGGGCGCCGACGAGACGGTCGTGGACGTGCTGACGCAGTACGGGGAGCGGCTCGGAGTCGCCTTCCAGCTCGCGGACGACGTACTGGACATCGCCTCCGACTCGCGCGAGTCGGGGAAGACACCGGGGACGGATCTGCGGGAGGGCATCCCGACCCTTCCTGTCCTGCGGCTGCAGGAGCGCGCCGCGCGGCTGGGGCTGGCCGAGGACATCGCCCTGTGCGAGCTGCTGGACTCCGACCTGAGCGACGACGCGCGGCTCGCGGAGGCGCTCACGGCGCTGCGGGTGCATCCCGCGCTGGAGCAGGCGCGCCGGGACACCGTGCGGTACGCGGAGGATGCGCGGGCGGCTCTTGCTCCCCTGGTGGAGTGCGATGCGAAGGTCGCGCTCATGGAGATGTGCGACGCCGTGGTGCACCGGGCCGGCTGATTCTGCCCCAGGGGGCCTCCCCCCTGCACCCCCGTAGGCCCGAAAGGGCCTTGTCCTCGAGCGCCGGACGGGCTGGGATTGCCGGGCGGCTGGGACTGCCCGGCCTGTAGTGAGAAGTGATGTGATACACGTCACAACTCTGGACTGAGTCCAATCTAAGATCCCTTCCGTACTCATACCCAGAAGGCCGACGCAGGGGGTGTCGGCCGGTCTACGGGGAGAAAACAGAATCATGGCCATGAACGCGACGTTCTCGAAGCGCCGTAAGAGCCTGATCGTCACCGCTGTCGCGGTGGCCGCCGCCGGCGGTGTCGCCGCCGCGGTGATTCCCGCCTTCGCCGCCTCAGGCACCCGCGCCGACCATGCGGGCCACTCCGGCGGTATGGGCAGCCAGAGCATCGTGAGCCAGAGCGGGACCGTGTCCGGCGGCACCGGGGGGACCCTCCTCGCCGCCAGTCTGCGAGGTGCCAACGAGGTGCCCGTGGCGGGCGGTCCGGCCGTCGGTGACAAGGACGGCGCCGCTGTGGAGTTCATCAAGGTCAAGGGCGACAAGGTGTCCGTGGCCGTGACCTGGCGCGGCACCGGCAAGCCGACCATGCTCCACATCCACCAGGGCGCCAAGGGCACCAACGGCGGCGTCAAGGTCGACTTCACCGACCTGCTGAAGAACAGCAAACGGCACAGCGTCACCGGCAGCGTCAAGGTCAAGGACTCCGACCTGCTCGCCGCTCTCAAGTCCGACCCCGGTTCCTTCTACGCCAACCTGCACACGTCCGAGTTTCCGGGCGGGGCCGTCCGCGGCCAGCTCCACAAGGTCACCGTCGCCGCCTTCGACTTCCGCGACGCCCTGGACAACTTCCAGGCGTCGGTCGTCAAGGGCAAGCAGATCTACGAGTGCAAGCCGGCCGACGGCGGCGGCTACGCCTTCGCCCAGCGGGACGTCAGCGCTCTGCTCGGCGGCGGCATCCAGCACTCCTTCGTCGCGCCCAACTCCGGTACGCCGCAGTGGGTCGCTCCGGACGGGAGTGCGGTGACCGGGGCCGTCCTGTCCAAGACTCCGAACGGGGACGGCAACATCCCCGAGCTCGACCTCAAGGCCACCCGGTCCGGCAAGCACCACGGCCTGCTCGCGGACACCGCCGAGATCCTGCGGCTCAACACGGTCGGCGGAGTGGCGCCGTCCGGCTCCTGCTCGCCCGGCGCGATCGTCGGCGTCCCCTACCAGGCGGACTACGTCTTCGTGCAGAGCTGAGTGCAGAGCTGAGCGCGGAGCTCAGTACGGAGCTCAGTACAGAGCTGACGCGAGCTCACCTCGGGCGGCGCCTTTCCCGCACGACCCCTACGGGTCGGGGGAGGCGCCGCCCTCTCGCGTCATACCCCAGGTGTACACGGAGTTGGCCCCCGGGTCTGACGCTTACTCCTGGCCGATTTGGTGAGATGGAAACCACGGAAATCACCACTCCTCACCGATTCGGGTGAGAATGGCGGCTCGGGGTGGACAACGAAAACACGCGAGTTGGACCAGCCGCCGCCGACGACGGAGGTAGCGCACACATGGCACCGTATGAATCCGACGACAGTACGACCGCAGGGGAGGCCGACGACCTGCGCGCGGGCCGGCGCAAGGCCGCGCGGTACGTCGTCCCGGTCGCGGTGGTGGGGGTGGCGGCGGCGACCATCGGGCTCGTCCCGGCGCTCGCCGACTCCGGCGACCCCGACCTGCCGAAGATCAGCGCGCAGCAACTCATCGACAAGATCGCCAAGTCGGACGTACAGCAGATGTCCGGCACGGTGAAGATCACCACGGATCTGGGGCTGCCGGACCTCGGCGGTCTCGAGAGCAGCCTGACGTCCGGCGCCACCAAGTCGGGCGACGGCTCGTCCGCCGACCCGACCTCCAAGCTCACGGAGCTCGCCACCGGCACGCACACCGTGCGCGTCGCGGCGGACGGGCCGGACCGGCAGAAGGTGTCGCTGCTGGAGAACGCGGCCGAGTACAGCCTCATCCACAACGGCAAGGACGTCTGGGGCTACGACAGCCAGTCGAACGAGGTCTATCACGCCACTTCCTCCGACAGCGCGGCCGCGCAGAAGAAGGAGGACGTCCCCGCCACGCCCAAGGACCTCACCAAGGACGCCCTCAAGTCGGTCGACGACACCACCTCGGTGTCCGTCCAGGGCACCGCGCAGGTCGCGGGCCGGGATGCGTACCGGCTGGTCATCAAGCCGAAGCAGTCCGGCTCGACGGTCGGGCAGATCACCGTGGCCGTGGACTCGAAGACCGGGCTGCCGCTGAAGTTCACGCTGACCCCGGCGAGCGGCGGCGCCGCCGTGATCGACGCCGGCTTCACCCAGGTCAGCTTTGCGAAGCCCAGCTCTTCGACCTTCGACTTCAGCGCACCCAAGGGCGCGAAGGTCACCGAGGACAACCAGGCCGAGCACCAGCAGAAGGGGCGCGACAAGAGCGGTAAGTCCGACGAGGACCTCGCCAAGGGACTCGACGGAATGACCGTCATCGGCAAGGGCTGGAACTCCGTCGCCACCTTCGACACCGGCGGCCAGGGCATGCCGTCCGGCGCCGAGGCCGGCGGCCAGTTCGGCGGCTTCCTCGACTCGCTCGGCGACAAGGTCTCCGGCAAGTTCGGCTCGGGCACGGTCTTCAAGACCCGCCTGATCAACGCCCTGATCACCGACGACGGCAAGGTCTACGTCGGCGCGGTGAGCAAGGACGCGCTGGTGAAGGCCGCCGACGCCGCGAAGTAGACACCGCAGGCAACTGCTGTACGGGCACGACGAATCGAGGGAGTCGATGGGCGAACCGTCCGCCACGGAGCCGGAGCGGAGTGAGCCGGGTGACAGCGTCATCGCCACCCATGGGCTCACCAAGCGCTACCGCGGCGGGCAGCTCGCCGTCGACGGCCTGGACCTGAGCGTCCCGGCGGGCAGCGTCTTCGGCTTCCTCGGTCCGAACGGCTCGGGCAAGACCACCACCATCCGCATGCTGATGGGGCTGATCGAGCCCACGTCGGGCACGGCGCGCGTGCTCGGGCGGCCGATGCCGCGCTCCTCGCGCGCCGTACTCCCGCACGTCGGGGCCCTCATCGAGGGCCCCGCCCTCTACGGCTTCCTCAACGGACGGGACAACCTGCTCCGCTACGACGCCGCCGACCCGACCGCCGACCCGCGCACCCGGCGCGCCCGCGTCGCGACAGCACTGGACCGGGTGGGCCTGACGGCGGCGGCGGGCAAGAAGGCGAAGGCGTACTCGCTGGGCATGAAGCAGCGGCTCGGGCTCGCGGCGGCGCTGCTCCAGCCGCGCAGGCTGCTCGTGCTCGACGAGCCCACCAACGGGCTCGACCCGCAGGGAATGCGCGAAATCCGTTCCCTGGTCAGAGAGTTGGCCTCCGACGGCACGACCGTCTTCCTCTCCTCGCACCTTCTCGACGAGATCGAGCAGGTGTGCACCCATGCCGCGGTGATGGCGCAGGGCCGTCTGATCACCCAGGGCGCCGTGGCCGACCTGGCGGCGGGGGCGCGCGGCCGGCTGGTCGTCACCACGCCCGACACCGGGGACGCGGCACGCGTACTGAAGGAACAGGGCGCCGCCGACGTCGTCGTCACCGACGACCGGGTGAGTGCCGAGCCCCCGGACCGCGACCTCGCCGAGGTGAACGCCGCGCTGGTGACGGCCGGCGTCCGCGTCCGCGGCTTCGGCGTGGAACGGGCCTCCCTGGAGGACGCGTTCGTGGCACTCACCGGGGAGGGATTCGATGTCGCAGGCTGAAGTCGCATCCCGGGCCGGCGGCGCGTCCCCGGCTGAAGCCGTCCGCAGGGTCAGCCCCTTGTGGACCCTCGGGCTCCTGCGCAGCGAGCTGCTGACGACCTTCAGGCGCTGGCGCACCCTCGCCCTGCTGGCCGTGCTGGCGGCCGTGCCGATCCTGGTCGGGATCGCCGTCAAGATCGAGACGAGCGACGGCGGGGGCGTCGGTCCCGGCGGCGGTGGCGGCGGAGGCCCGGCGTTCATCTCGCAGATCACCAACAACGGCCTGTTCCTGGTCTTCACCGCGCTGGCCGCGACGCTCCCGTTCTTCCTGCCGATGGCGATCGGCGTCATCGCGGGCGACGCCATCGCCGGCGAGGCGAACTCGGGCACCCTCCGGTATCTCCTGGTCGCCCCCGCCGGCCGCACCCGCCTGCTGCTCACCAAGTACGCGACCGTGCTGGCCTTCTGCCTGGTCGCCACCCTCGTGGTCGCCGTCTCGGCACTGACGGTCGGAGCCGTCCTCTTCCCGCTCGGCGGCCTGACGACGATCTCCGGCACACAGATCAGCTTCACCGAAGGCCTGGGCAGAGCCCTGCTGATCGCCCTGATCGTCGCCGTGTCCCTCATCGGCGTCGCGGCCCTCGGCCTGTTCGTCTCGACGCTGACCAGCAGCGGCATCGCGGCCATGGCGACCACCGTCGGACTGCTGATCACCATCCAGATCCTCGACCAGATCCCCCAGCTCCACGCGATACAGCCGTACTTCTTCTCCCACTACTGGCTGTCCTTCGCCGACCTCATGCGCGACCCGATCTACTGGGACGACCTGGTGAAGAACCTCGAACTCCAGGCCCTGTACGCGGCGGTGTTCGGCTCGGCGGCCTGGGCGCGGTTCACCGC
>Ga0307512_10004072_pt1 | contig 16260 bp, 12 predicted proteins | sample 14_EM_MG_FD_200267 | JGI IMG/M metagenome (GOLD analysis project Ga0307512, IMG submission 200267) | Populus trichocarpa ectomycorrhiza microbial communities from riparian zone in the Pacific Northwest, United States - 14_EM | ecosystem: Host-associated > Plants > Roots > Unclassified | place...
TGTATTGTTAGGGTGAAAGCCCTGGGGTTTATATACATGTGAGGCCATGACTGTGACGTGCATACTACCATATGTGCATATGTGACCTATGTATCATAACTGCCATGAATTGGGAAGTGCACCTCCATAACTGGATGGTAGCACATGTTGGACTAATGCGTCTTCAACACAAGTCATCAAGGAACAAAAAGAAAGACCACTCACTTCATTTGATGATCCCTCTGACGACAAAGATGATGATGAAGAGTACAAACCAAAGTACAGAGATGTCTTTGGATCCTTTGGAATGCAATCATCCCAAACAGCACAAGACAAACCTCCACGCCGGCCTTGCGGTACTGGAGACAACCCCTTCACTTTTGAGAACCTTCCTCAAGATGATAAAGAGGATAAAGCACACCAACTTGAAGGTATCCACCTAGACAAATTCAATGGAGATTGCTCCCAAACTACAAGATTCTTGGCTACTTTCAATCAGTTCATGCTCATGAACTATAGAGCCGACATCGCCAAAGACCCAATCATGCACAGCATCTACTTCCTCTTGCTCCTAGAAGGACTGAAATGCGAAGGATGGGTTGATGCAGCCAACAGGTGGCTTTGCCACATTGTAGAAGACCCTAGTATGATTCCACGCCGATCTAATGCCTGGAAGGAACTTGAAAAGCGATTCAAAGAAGCCTTCTCTGATTATGCAGAATGTGAAAGGGCCCAAGACAAGCTAAAGAAACTCAAAATGAAGAATGACAACCTTGATGAATATTTGGCCGCTTTTGAAACCCAAGCACTATGTACCAATATAGACATGAACAACCACACAAATCTTCGAACTTTCGCCCTCAGACTTCCACGATCACTTGCTGACGCATGTATCAAGATGGAAAACCCCAAAACCTATGAGCAGTGGAGGGCCACAGTTCAATGTCAACAGAAGATTTATTTGAAAACCAAATCACTTCATTCAGAGTATGGGACCTTCAACAATCATACTCAAGGACAAGGACAGAGACAAACCTCTGGATGGGTCTGGCGTCGCCCTGGAGGCAATAACCCTGGATCCAACAATCAAAACTGGCATGGACCAGGAAATCACATACCACCTTGACCGCATCTTCCCCCTCGAGATGATAATGCCATGGATACATCTGCTGTTATCTGCAAAGCTACCAATGACAAAGAATGCAAGGAATACTGAAAGACTGGTCGATGCTTCAAATGTGGAAAGCAAGGCCATCTCGTTCGCGATTGTCCTAACAAAAAGACATGTGCTTGTACAACTTGTATGGTTTAGATAGAAGATGATGACAAATCAGTTGTCTCTGAAACCCCTGCCACATCTACGTCTCTTGCTGCATGAGTAGCACATTTATCCAAAGAAGATCGATGCACCTTCATGGATGAAATGCGTTTATTTGGAGAAGATATGGATTTTCAGGCTGCCTGAGCATTACAGCTCTTGCTTGGGCAGTTCTCAATAATTCTGGTTCTATGTACATAGCTCAAAAACATGCAATACAAGTCCCTTTTCAGCTACAAACCAGAAGAAAACAAGTTGATCGAAAAGCACTCTTGGACAGTGGTGCAACAGAATGTTTTATCCACCCTCATGCAGTAAAACAACTTAAACTTACTACATGAACGCTACCTAAAGCACAAAAAGTTCAAAACATAGATGGAACTAATAACAAAGCTGGACAGATCTTAGAAGTGGTAGACCTAACAGTCAACAATAATGGAGAACAAGCACTCCATGCCTTTTATGTTGCCAACATTGGACAAGGTGATTTTATTCTTGGCCATCCCTTCCTTGAAGCCTCAAACCCAGACATAGATTGGTGAAATGGTCGCATAGATGGCTTTACCACAATTTCCACAGCTAAAGCTAACAACTGGTGACCCATTCTTAAAGGCACAAGACAAGTGGAAACTACACCTGTCTGGGTATGATCCATTCCTGGATGGGAAGAAGGCGATGAAGTTTGGCTTCAGACAAGAATTGCCAAAACTACAGTTGCCTCACAACTAGCCCAAGATGCCACTGACAAAAAGAAATGCACCTGGCAAGAAATCATTCCTGAACGATACCACCATCATGGAAAAGTCTTTTCAGAAGAAGCGTCAGAATGATTCCCTGCCCATCAACCTTGGGACCACGCAATTGAATTAAAAGAAGACACTCCTATGTCAATCAACTGCAGAGTCTACCCCCTGTCTCCCAAAGAAAAGGAAGAACAACACAAATTCCTGTCTCAAAACTTACATTTACAAAGAATTCATCATTCTAAATTCCCCTATGCCAGTGGGTTCTTCCTTATTCAAAAGAAAGATGGCAAGTTTTGTCCAGTTCAAGACTATCGAAATTTGAACAAATGGACGATTCCCAACAAATACCCCTTGCTGTTGATTTCAGAACTTATCTATGACCTTGCAGAAAAATGTCTCTTCTTGAAATTCGACATTCGATGGGGGTACAACAATATTCGCATTAAAGAAGGCGACAAATACAAAGCCGCCTTCAAAACTAGCGAAGGACTCTTTGAACTGATGGTCATGTTCTTTGGACTAACTAATTCCCCAGCCACTTTTCAAACAATGATGGATGATATTTTCCAAGATGAAGTTGCTCAAGGATGGCTCCACATCTACATGGACGACATGATTATTGCCACAGAAGACGATGAAGTACTTCATGAACTTTGTGTTAATCACATTCTGGACAAGCTTGAGAAATTCAACCTATTCCTTAAACCAGAAAAGTGTAAATTCCACCAACGAGAAGTTGAATATCTTGGAGTACTCATTGGCAATGGAACTGTCAAAATGGATCCAGTAAAAGTCCAAGGAATTGCTGATTGGCCAACCCCTCAAACCATCAAAGATGTATGAAGCTTCTTAGAATTTTGCAATTTCTACAGAGCGTTCATCAAGAACTTCTTTGAAATTGCCTGTCCTTTGAACGATCTCACATGCAAAAATGAACAATTCATCTGGATGGATGAATGCAATAATGCCTTCCTGGAACTCAAATGCATATGCAGCAATTACCCAGTGCTTTGCACCCCAGATTGGACCAAACAATTCGTTATGGAAACCAACACATCTGGCTATGCACTAGGAGTGGTCATTGCTCAAGAATTTGAGGATGGTATTCATCCCATTGCATTCCACTCCAGAAGTCTTCTTCCTGTGGAAAAGAACTATGATGCACATGACAAAGAACTCGCTGGTGTGATCTTTGGATTCAAGTGTGGCCAACCACTATTTCTTGGGGCAACACATGCAGTTTGTATTCGTACTGATCATAAGAACTTACAATATTTCTGTGACCCACGCAAAATTACCAGATGACAAGCAAGATGGATCGAATTCCTACAAGACTTTGACTACACCTTAGAACACATTCCTGGATCAACAAACACCATTGCTGATTTGTTGTTGTGAAGAAAAGACCTTAACAAGGGGATGGATACTACAGAACCACGTGTTCTACTTCCCAATCACCTCTTCATGCCAACAAAAACTACACATGCTAACAAAATTTTCCTAGAAGACGACCCAGATCTAAGACAAGACATCCTTCAAACCCTTCACAATTCCCCCACAGCTGGACATCCTGGCATCTCTAACACTTGGGAACTTGTTTGTGAACAATATGAAGGACCCAGACTTAGAGAATTCATGGAACAATACATCAAAGGATATGCTCACTGTCAAGAATCCAAGACTAATGTATATCGATCAAAAGCACCCTTACAACGTTTTGATACACCTGTTGAAGAAGGCCCCTTTCAATACATATTGATGGACCTGATTACAGACCTTCCCAAGTCACAAGGCTTTGATTCTATTCTTACAATCATCAATCAAGGCTGTTCCAAAGCAGCTAAATTCATTCCATGCACGAAGACAATCAACGGAACAGGTGTAGCACTTGAATATCTGAAACACCTTGTACCTTGGTTCGGACTTCCCAAAAGAATCATCTTGGACTGTAACCCCTGATTTACCTCTGCATTTGCGAAAGAAATGTGTAAAGCACTTGGAATTCAACAAAACCTATCTACAGCCTTTCACCCTTGCACTGATAGACAGACAGAACACATGAACACTTGGATTGAACAATACCTGTGACCTTGGACCTCTGGAAAACCTTCTGCTTGGAGTCAACTACTACCTGTTGCTGAATTCGCTCACAATTCCTGGAAACACAATGTTGCTCATTGATCACCTTACAAACTTCTGATTGGAATCAAACCACAGGTAATTCTGAAACATCTAGAATCTTTGACCCCTGCTGCGGAGACACATTTACACCTCCTGGATGAAGCAAGACAATCAGCCCAAAGACTTCTCCAACATGTACAAAACTGCAAGGACAACAAGAAACTAACAGAGATTAAAGAAGGTGACCAAGTTTGGCTCAAAGGTTGCAACCTCACTATTGCTGGCAATTGCAAACTTTCCCCAAAGCGATACAGACCCTTCAAAGTTTCACAAAAGATCAGTCCTGTAGCCATGCAACTTGATCTTCCCCAATCAATGAAGATTCACAATGTGTTTCACATGGATCTCCTCCTTCTATATAAGGAGATGGAGCAATATGGCATGCCTTTTACACAACCACCTCCGATCATCAATAGTGAAGAAGAGTACGAAATCGAAAACATTCTGGATGCACAACATTATGGCAGAAGAAGAAAACTTCAATACCTCATGCATTGGAAAGGATATCCACACTCCAACGATTCCTGGATCAATCACAAGGACTTACATGCCCCAGATGCGTTGGCAGACTTCATGCTAACAAACTCCACTATAGCTGGACAACCCACAGTATAAAGAGACCACTAAAATTCCCCAAATGATTCTTATCCCCACTTCACTCTGGCTCTCCAATACCTCACAACACCTCCACCAATCTACTGCCCCCTTTGCGTCAATCATACAAACTCACTTTTTGCCTTTCACATACCACATGACTGCCCAACCATCCCAACAATGTCTTGCTTGTCCTCCCCCATCTTTATTCCATCTTGCTCTTTGTCTCCTGCCAATAGTATCGACAGCACCCCCTACATCGTTACCTCTCCTCCCCCAGACAGTTCCACAAGTGATGAAATGGCCCTTCCTCACAAACAGATAATCGAGCACATTGCTCGTCTCCTCAATATTGAGGAAGAAGAAACGCATACATGTCTTCCCCCACGCTCTTCTATCCTGGCACAGAATTTGAGCAATACAACAAACCCAATTTTCCCAACAGCCCTCCAATCCTAAGCCCCAAACCACTTCCCGTTCCTCCCCCTCACTTTTATGACAGTGTGTTGATCATGCCCCCAGTCACGTCTGCAACTAACTCCACCTACATCTTACCCGTGATACCTGTGTTTATTGAGGATGTCCCATCTCGTTCCCCTTCCCCTATCTCCCCCATGGCTATGGTTTTGTACCAGCAAGCCGATACTAATGCACTAGAAGCCAAGGCCATGGATGCCAATGCTGAAGGACGTACTCCAAGTCCCAATGGTCCTCAACCAGGCATCCACCCAGGTCCTGGGTGGCAGGACAACTTCAACGCTACTGGCACTTGCCACTTTTTTGTCATCCCAGATGGCAAGGAAGATGTCATTGCTCCTTTCATTTCCTACGATCTACATACCACCTTCCCCAAGCTCCTAGCTACTAATGGTCATGGCTGCACAGTCTATTCGCACCCACTTCACGCTCACCCAGTTGGGCAACACCACACTGCCATCTCCCCCAAAGATGAACTCTTGCTAACAGAGGACATGCAGTTCACTGATCTAATAGATTGGGCCTTGAAATAAGAAGACGATGCCACCCTACAAGGTGAAGTTCAGTACTTCTGTGCCCACCATTCCAAAGCCACCCAAATTGCCCATTGTATCAGCGCCCTCAAAGAGTTGCTCCAGAATGAACAACTAGCAATGTATCGCAGCTCTGAACAACTCTCCACCACTAATGCCATTGCTTGCGTCCGCCGTCACATCGACTGCGACATGCACAAGGCCCCTTACTTCAAAGGCAAGAGAGGACGCAGAGCTCAAGTCACTATCCGCAACCGAGCCATGCATGCCTGGGGGAAAGACAATGGCAAAATGTGCGACTGGTGTGGTAAGACAGGCCACAACATTGAAGAGTGCTACTCCCTTGGCTATTGCTAACACTGCTTGCGACACAGCCATAACAGAACGGACTGCCTTTACCCCCACAACCTATGCAACAAGTTTGAAGACTGTAAAGTTTACCCTTCTCACCCTAACTTTGAGTGCAGCCACTGCACTGCCATCAACAATGACATTGACGTCTAAAGGACATTAACAAGGGGGTAATGTCACGGACTACCTCCTTATTACATAATCTTCTCTTCCTTTTTCGTACTTGACTTTGGGCCACTTTCTCCATCGCTTATATAACTTACCTATGGACTGTTCTTGCGTTTTCTAGAGACTTCCATGAGGTTCTATAACCTTCTCTCTGCTTCTATCGCCTTCTATAAGCTTCTTCTATCTTCTAGTAACTTCTATCTCTCCATATATATATACCGTACCCTTTAGCATAGAACAAGTCCTTAAGCTTGTTCTATTCATGCAATACAGGCTATTGTACTCTCTTAAACACGTGCGGCTTCCTCTCTGAAAGAACCTCTTTGCAATAGTCGACTTTGTTGCTATTTGCCTTCTAATCTCTAAATGTCTTTGAGGTCACATGTTGTACCTCACTTGATTCCAAGTTATGTCTTGACTTGTGTAATCTTCACTTGCTTTCTGACAAGTCATGTGATGTATCATGTGATCTTCCTTTGACCTATCAACAAGTCACGTGACATCTCACATGATCAATCCCAATGCCTGACTTCCGACACTTGCCTTTCCTCTTTGGATCACTGACACGATTACCGGATTAGGACAACTTCCTAATTGAGACGTCGGGTCAACTTCCTATTTAGGAAATACCCCTGTCCAGAAACTCCAGAACTTGAATAACTGAAAGACATGGTGATCTGACTGTGACAGCCGCCCTCTCACTTGAATCGGAGCTAACAGGCAATTGCAGTGCCAACAATGCATGGATGCAAACAAAGTTTGCATTGCATTACCAAAATATGTGTGCTGACAATGCCAGACCAGGAAGCAGAAGTGCAGCCTGATACCTCTGAACCTGGATACTGGAAGAACGGATCACCACACATTACTGGAAGACCACCTCTGGGAGTTCCGCATCAAACAGATGGAGGAATCACATGCAGAGCTCAAAAAGGGAAAGCAGCACATGCTCAATTCCCCTGATGCAGGCGAACCTGAAGATTCGGGGTTGGATCCATTGCCCTCTGCAGTGCTTTCTGCCCTTGGATCGTTGATGTTGGAGAGTGGTGGGTCCTCTTCTGTCAATACCCCTTCCAACAGCCCTGCAATCTTGTCCCAGCCTTCCTTGCTGAAGCCCTCTGCCCTACTTCCTCCCACAGCTCCCAAAACTAGTGGCAGTTGTGCCTCTAAGCATGGAACAGGTACGTCTTCTCTTAAGCCCCCTGTGACTGCCCCCACTTAGCATTTGGCAGTTGTCACAGTTGAGGTGCCAAGCATCTCACAGCTTCTCAAACCTGCGAAGAGTAAGCCCTTGCATTCTCACAGTGATGTATCACCAGCGAGCGATGACAGAAGCAATTCTGCCAGGATTGCTGCACTGGAGAGAAGGATGGACCATCTGGAGGAGATAGAAAAAATGGTACATGACCTCAATCGCAGGCTGAAGGATATAGGTGCATAGCTCTTGGACATTTATGATATACAGAATTCATAGTCGGAGGTTTTTTTCTTCTTATTTCACAAAAATTGCAGCAAGTTGAAACAAGTTGAGGAATATTGGCAGGGAAGCGGTGAGGAAGAAAGCATCAAGCATGCAGAAAACACAAGAGATAGAAATATCGGGTGTATGGTAAGCTATGCCATTGTGAATGGAAGCACTTGCATACAGGGGTATTGGCTGACACCAACTCGATCCCCATGAGAACCTCTTCTCCCCCTTGTCTAAGTCATTTTGTATTTGTCATATCGTATTCATCAGCCATGCCACCATTGTGTGCTCCAATCAACACACACACCCACCTTGTGCTTTCACCTTGTGCTATCCATCCTCATTCGATCCGTCCTCTTTGCCACCTCTCCTGTTATACACTTGACTCCAATGTAATACCGCACAGCACCCACATGACGCAAGTTCTTTGTTCTTAAGTGCAACCTCTGTCGATGTGGTCTCACCCTTGACGCGACCTCCCCTCCATGCACAGCGATGGATTTTGTGTGGTTCTGGTTTACTCATTCACCAATTGTTCTCTTCTTTTGGCATTCATACTATACTGATTTTGGCTTGTGTCTCTCCTCACTTCTCAGACTTTTGTGCATGTTTGACTTGTCCTGTGCTCTTTCGTGTCTACCTTTTCCTTTCATCTTTCTCCCCCTTATCATGTTTCCCCCTCACACTTAGATCTTTCCTGTGTTCCTCACTTTCCAATGTGTTCATTTACTTACTTTTGGATTCAAAGGTTTCGGATGGCCACTTGTAGTTCTACAGGTGCTCTGCTTGTATAAATACCTGGTTTCTGACTCTCTGCAAATGTATCTTCCCCTTGCACTCTCTCTTCACTTTTGCATGCCATTGCCTAAGCTTCCTCTCTCATCTTCAACCTATCGACATTGACTTAAGAGCTGCCATGCCAATTAGCCTCACCTTCATGAAGATCTTCACCTTCTCACCATCAAGTTCTCACCTTATTATCTCATATCACCTCTGGTCCAACAACTGCTTATCATCATCAAACCCTCCTTTATTCCCCATTTGTCATGTGGCTCTTCCTTTCTTGGATTAGCTACTAACCCCTTCCATTCTATCCCTTCTAGGCTCTGATCTGCCTTACAAAACTTACTCATAGGACTAACAACCTTGCTTCACAGGAGAAACCTATATTTAGGATCAGAAAACACTTTATATACATGCAGACTACCCGTAAACTATGAGAGACCACCAGAAGCCTCCAAATCTAAGAGTGAGATGGAGCACAGGACACAGCTGAAGATAAAAGGGAAAATGGATAAGGGGGAGAGTAGCAAAAGGAAATAGATATGTGAAGAAGTACAGGGAAAGTAAAGGACAAAGGGCAAGAGCCAATTGCATGGCGATAGCAGTTGGATATTGGAGCAAGCATGCGAGGTGGTGCTGATGTGTGCAGCTACAAATGCAAAGGGACTTGATAAGGGGGATATGACCCCCATATGCAAGTGCTTTCTGCATGCAATGGTGCAGCTCACCTTGTAGCAGTCTTCCTTGTTGGACAGCATTCCTGGGTTGACTGCTGTGTGCTGGGACCTGCACCATCCACTTGCTGGTCGACTTTCTGATGCTTGCTTGAAGGGGAATTGGCAGCAACGCCCTCATTTTTTCTGTGCCTGCAATGTCCACCCCCTTGCAGTTCTGGGTGAGTACTCTGTGGGGCTGGTAGAGAATGCTGGGGCTTGTTGGGTGGGCTAGGTAAAGCTGGCAGTGACTGCAGGTTTTTATGGGTGGCATCAGGTGCACCTGGTAGTGGCTGTTGGTCTTCATTGGTAGCGCTAGGCATGCCCAGCGGTGATGGTTGGTGCTCCTCAGTAGTACTTTGCATCTGGAGGCGCTAAATTTCAATACCCAGTGAGGCGGTCAATATTGCTTACCTTATTGTTAGGTGAAGGTCCCACCCCCACAGAGCCAGAGTCATTATGCCTGCTCTCAGCATGCAGGCCTTCAGTGTTAAGGTCCAAGGCCTTAAAGGTGTGACGTGCACAAGTTGTACAAATAGAAGTAGCACGTGTACAAGTAGATAGCCCTTTGAAAGGGGGCTTGGTGAATGAAGTGCTCACTAATGATGACTAAGGGTGACTGAGTAATAGAGGTAGAGTCTCCTAGTAATACTAGAGATGACTCAGAGGTAGAAGTAAGAGAGAGAGCACACGAGGGATGAGCTTTCAAGATGTTTGGATTGGAAACCAAGTCAAGCTTAAGGCTTGACTTCAGGGCTAAAGGCAGGCTTATATACAGGTCTGTAGCTATCTATCCTAAAGGGTAGAACAATAGGATGTTTCCTGAACAAGTGAACAATGAGAAATACAAGTGAGTGGTAGCAAATGAGTATCCATAGGTAAGATCAAAAATGAGCAGTGGTACTGTGTGGTACACTGCGCAGAATGACATCGCGATCTAAATATAGATGTGTTAGATATGAATGATACCATGTACAAAGTTATATGTCAGTCCGAGGCAAATTGGAGGACACATGAGCATCTAATGGGTCAAGGGGATAGATATCCAATAGGAGAAGTCAAGTTGGGGTTCAGGATAGAAGCACTGATGGCGGGTTCCGATATGGATGGGGAGGCATCGGGAGAAGTCTTGGGAGATCCCATGGTGCTTCTAGAAGGGGATCTAGCATGTGGCACTGCAATGGTATGTGCGCCATCGTAACTAGGTGAATGCTTGTAGATCAGTCCTTCAGGATTCCACATGCAAGTGTATCATGGTTGCAATACAACGCTGCTTGGGGAGGCACTGAATTTGCCTAGTGAACTGGTTGGGGATGGAGGGTCTTCAGGGATATTGATCTCTAGCAGAGGACGTTGACTTGGTACACTGGGATACGTGTCAAAGCGTGTGGGCTGGGATGATGGCACGTGACTGGGTTCTGGGATCGACTGCTGGCTGGGCCAGTCTGGTGGGATGACGATGGTGGATTCTTCTGGGTCGGACATGGGGCTATCGGAGTTGCTGGAGGCATTGTCCATCTTCTGGTCTACAAGGTGTTCCATGGACAAGTACTGACGAGTGTGCTGGCTCCAAGGGATTGGAGGTGTGGGCCATCAAGGGCTGATGACTGGAACTGGCAGGTGGACTGCCTAATATGGATGAGATTCTGGCATGGGGATGACTGGTGGTGGGGCAAGTGCTGTAGGCATGACTGGTGGCGGGGCAGGTGCTTTGGGCAGCAAGGATAGCTCTGGGAATGCTAAGGGGAATATGATAGGCTGGGATGGTTCTGGGTTGGTTCGGGGTGTTACAAAGGAGGGCAAGGCTGCTGAGGATGATAAGGGTAGTGAAAATTTTAGGGGTAGATCATAACATGAGGTCCCTCCTAAGGGAATCGCTTCCACATGATTATGGGGTTTAGCCAAGTGTGCCCTGAGTACCATGAGGTTTTCGCATTTGCCTAAGATGGATGTCCATCTGGATTTCATTGGGTTAGGTGGTCAATTCCTTTGCCTTTAAGGATTGTCGTCGCTTCCACATAGAGTTGTAGTTGGATGCGGAGCAGGTAGAGTGCTATGTCTTCTTTATGTTGTCTGAATAGTTTGGCCACCATGATATTTTCGAATGGTTTGCTGTATGATTCCCATTTTGAGTGCATGGCCACAAAGGCCTTTGCGCATTTATCCGCTAGTTTCTTCTTGAGGCATCTGTATAGCAGGTTTGTGGTAGCTTCCAGGTGGGCTTTGGTATGTGACGCTTGATCCTGATTGACTGTCTTCTTCTGGTTCTTGTGCTCATTCATTGTCTGGGTAGATTGGCATGGTGCTGGCTGCTGGGCTTGCTTCTGGTTGGTTGCCTCCTTGTTCTTCCGGAGGTATGGGCGGGTATCTTGGTGGTTCACCGCATTGATGTTGGACTCTGGTCCTGAGGATTGGTTCTCCTTCTGTTGGTACTTGGAGAGCTTCGTGGTCAACATCTGTGGCATTTTCATGTGGTCTTGGCTGCCAGGTTGTCCAGTGGAAGTTGACATCAAATTCGTCTTGATTAATGAAAGCAATGAAGAGATGCATGTCATTTCCCTTGGTGTGTACCCTGACAAGTGCGACGCCATCGGCGGTGCCAAGGGTGAATATTGTGGCAGTGGGGAATCCTCCAGTTGCGAGACCTGGATAAGAGGCTCTGGGGAAAGTGGGGTGAGGGATGGCCATTTGTTATCAAGGAGGGTGATGTTCTGGGAGGATGTACTAGAGTTTGTGATCATGGGGGATAGGGGAACTTGTGCTGGCTTGAATTCCGGGAGATGTGCCAGTTTGAATTTCAAGAGGTGTTCTTTGGCTGATAGACAGGGAGAAGGGGGAAGTAGTGATGGGGAGTTGTTGATTGTTTCCATGGCTTTTATGCAGGATCAAATTGCTGTGGGGTGACTGTTGTAGAAGTCTGCTATGAGGTCATTTGTGTTCATGTTGTTTTCGTCAACCCATGAGTCATGCAAGGGTGAGTATCCTTTCTAGCAGACAAGGTATTGTTTCTTTTTGTTACGGCCGAACCTTCTTGATTGGATGACTTGCTCTATTTCCCATTTAGGTTCGCCTTCAATGATGTCAGGAGGTGGTTCTACGAAGTTGGCGCCATGTTCCTGGGTTTCCCGATATGGCGTTAATAGTGATGCATGGAAGACGTCATGGATTTTCCATTGTGGTGGCAATTCCAATTGATAGGCCACATTTGAGATCTTGGCAGCTACCCAAAAGGGTCCATACCACCTTGAGGATAATTTGCTAGTGAGATTTGTGGGTAACTTCAGATTGGTTCCTTCTAGCCAGACTTTGTCATTGATGACATAGGGCTTGTAATTGGGTTTGTCTTTAATCCAGGTTTCTTGTGCTTTTCGTTGGGCCTCTTGGGCGGTTTCCCTGGCTTCTTTGATACTTTTGAGTTGTTGGTCAAGAGCGGGAATGTCGGAGGTTCTGCTAGGCTGGTGTACTTGTGGTGTGTAGCCCATGATGAGGTCAAATGGTACTTTCTTTGTTGTTGTGCTTGGCCATGAGTTCTTTGTATATTGCACAAGAGGTAGCCATGTATGCCAGTTGTTTTGCTGAGTTCTGCAGAACAAGCGGAGGTACTGCTTGAGTGTCTGGTTGGTGTGCTCGCTAGCACCATCAGTTTGGGGATGGTAGGCTGTGGATATATTTTGGCGAATGTCAAGTAGTTGGCACAGTTCTTTGCCAAAGCGTGATGTAAATTGTGGATCTCTGTCAGATATGATTTTCTTGGGGAGTCCATAGTGTGGTAAGACGTGGGTTAGGTACAGCTGAGCGACTCCTTCAGAGTCTATAGCCTCTTTGCATGGTAGGAATATGCTTGCTTTAGAGCAGTCAGTGTCGGTTATTGTCAAGATTGTGTTGTAGTCTCCAGAGAGTGGTAGTTTCGTGATAAAGTCCATGGCAATAGTTTCGAAAGGACAGGCATTTTCCACAGGAGTGATCAGGGATAGGGGTGGATGCAATAGATGAGTGTTTACTTTGGTTATTTGGCAGGTTGTGCATCCTCTGATGTAGGCAGTTATGAAGGTTTTCATGTTAGGCCACCAGTAATATGGCAAGAGAAGTTGCAAAGTTTTTGAAATTCTGGGGTGGCCAGCTGTAAGTTGATCATGAAAAAGGGATGTTACACCCCTCCTAAGGTCATTGTCTTCCATGACAACCAGTGCGTTGCCATGGTGCCAGTGGGTCCCATCAGGTAGTGTTAATCCATGTGCATTTGACCATTTCTTGAGTACTGCTTGTTGCGTATGTTGCACATTTTTGACTTTTTGATCCAGATTGTCTTCAAGGCTGTCCCAGTCCATTACGCGAATTCTAGTGTGTTCTTCACAGAAGTAGCTGTCCGGCCATACTGTTACATTGTCATTGTTAGGGTTGCTTCCATCGTTGTGGTCTTCTCAGCACAAGAGCCCATCAGCTCTATTTGTTGCACCCGGCTTGTATTCCAATAGCATGTTGTACTGTTCTCTTTCTGGCAGGTATCCTGCCACTCTTGGCCTGATTTTCCTGGGGTTGTGATAGTATCTGAGGTTGGCGTGATTGGTATAGATGAGTACAGGGATGGAGGTTCCCTTGAGGAGGTAGTCCCAGTTGCGCAATCTGCGCATAATGGCTAAGAATTCCCTGTCGTAGATAGGATAGTCTTGCTCTGTTCGGCTGAATTTCTGGGAATGGAATCCCACAGGGTGTTGTGCGCCAGGTTTTTCTGTTCCATCTGGCATGGTAGAGGGGGGTCCTCACTAGTAAAGTATTGCTCCTGTTGCGATTTGCGATGTGTCAACTTCCAGCTCAAATTGTTTGCTGGGATCTGGTCAGATGAGTACTGGGGCGGATGTGATTCTTCACTTGATTTCTCGCATTGCATCTATGCATTCTTGTAACCATATGAATGGTACATCTTTGCTGAAGAGTTGGGTGATGGGGGCAGCAATTTGGGAAAATCCAGGGATGAACATGCGGTGGTAGCCTGTGACTCCTATGAAGCTTCTTGCTCCCTTGAGGTTCTTGATTTCTTCTGGCCAGTCTGAGATACCGGTGATTTTTGTGGGATCAATAGTTGTGCCATTCTTGTTGATCCTAACACCCAGGAAGTCCATCTGGGGTTGCATGAATACTGATTTGCTGAGCTTGAGGTGTAGTCCTGCTGCTGCCAGGAGGTCAAAGAGATAGTGGAGCATCTCCACATACAATGCTTTGTTGGCGAGCTTGGTTCCTAGACCACAGTCATCCATGTAGTTTTTCAAATGTTGGCATCCATACTTCTTGTAGAAGGGTTCTAGCATGTGATTGACAAATCTCTGGAATGTCAGGGGGGAGTTACTCATGCCAAAGAACATGACTTTGGGCTTATATAGCCTGTGGCGGATTTTGAAGGTGCCTTTCCATTTGTCGCCTTCACGGATGCAAATATTGTTGTATCCCCATCGAATGTCGAATTTGCTGAATAACTCCATTCCTTGGAGGTCTTCAATGCATTGAGCAAGATTGGGGAGTGGGGTGATGTCTTTCTTGGTGACTGCGTTGAGTGGTCAGTAGTTGATGATGTAGCACTTTTTGTTGCTGTCTTTCTTGGGCACCATAAATGTGCTGAAGCCATAGGGTGAGTTGGAAGATACAATGTATCCTTTCTCCAGGTTTTCATCAAGGAATTTGTCCTCTATAGCTTGGTCTGCAAGTGACATGGGGTACAATTTGCAGTTGAACTTGTTGGGTACTTTGGGTGTGAGTTCTATTTTGTGGTCATGTGGGCATGATAGAGGGAATTTCTTGGCTTCTTTATCTGAGAAGAGTTTGGCATGTCATTTGAATTCCTCTGGTAGCATTACTTCTTCTTTTGCATGTTGTTTGGCATATTTGTGTGCCATTTCGACTGTGTTGTACATCCTATTGATTTCCACTGGGCCACTTTCCTCTTCTGGAAAGGTTACTCCCATCCATGGAATGTTATCATTATTGTCAAATGTGTCTGGGATGATATCTGCTAATGTGGTTGCTTGGATATTCATGATGAGATCATTGTCTTGATCTTGCATTTTCTTTTCTTTGATGAAATTGCATGTGTGCTAGAATATGCCGTGTCTGAGTGTTTCCATTTTGACCTGTAGTCCTTTGAGCATGCCGTTAGGCTAGTCAATGTCAGGGTTGAATTCCCTGAACCAGGGGTAGCTGAAGATGAATCGATCTTGGCCCAAGTCTGTGACATAGAATCATTGGCATAGTTTCTTGTTGCCTCTGGCAACTAGTAAGTCAACTGCATGAGAGATAGCTCCTCTCCAGTTAAGTGTGCCATCCACATTGTAGACAGTTCTTGTGTGTGGTAATGCCTTCATTCCTAGGCAGAGTTGAGTGGCAGTTGCATGATCAATGAAGTTCTCGGTGGCACCCAAGTCCAGTAGAGTGATTTCCGTATCAATTCCCCTATAGTGCGCTTGTTACAGCTCCTTTGATTTATCTTCAATTTACAAGGTTATCAGTGACTTATCACGATGCGTCCACTGATGTAATGCCCACCTTCCGTATTTGTGTAAACCCAGCCCGCGTTCCCGCGTTCCGCAACTTACCGTTATCTAGATACTTAGCAACTATCTCTTAACGTGTACTAATTACAGTTTAGCCACCCAACTGCCTATTCTGTACAGCTTACTCTACATATTCCCATACACATACCCAAGTCATTCCGACTTATTCAGAGTCATTCCCTTTGGTATATCCTTAACACATAGAGCAATACTTACTTGCGCTCTGTAATCTCTTTTGTACATTACACATTACCTTAGTAACTACTTACTCATGCATTTCCAAGCATTACTACGCATTACTGCACATGCTAGATAGATGACTAGGTAGATCATGTATATAAGACCCTTCTAGAGAGCCCCAACTCTCCAGACTTGGTCTTCTTATCATAATCCCAGGACCATAAGCT
>Ga0307512_10004073_pt1 | contig 16259 bp, 19 predicted proteins | sample 14_EM_MG_FD_200267 | JGI IMG/M metagenome (GOLD analysis project Ga0307512, IMG submission 200267) | Populus trichocarpa ectomycorrhiza microbial communities from riparian zone in the Pacific Northwest, United States - 14_EM | ecosystem: Host-associated > Plants > Roots > Unclassified | place...
AAGGCCGGCCGGAATACCCTCCTAGGGTCTGATACTCTCCTGAAATTGACGCTTCTAAGTTTACACTCCACATCCTCTCAGACACTCCTGGAGTCTTCCAGAGACTAAAATACATTTTGCTGATGAAACACATCTCCTCACAATGAACAACACTGCACAAACCTTGTGTGCCAGAAACTTGGTTCCTGGTAAGCCTGGAATTGAATACTTCTCACCAGCAATGAGGTTAACAGTGGATTGGGACATCGGGCAGGCTTTCAGCAGACTGACTGCATCATCATGACACTAATGTTCAGATTCATTGTTGAATGGATTGAGCGCTGTGTTCAATACTGAATTTGTATCATCTGGATCGAGGACCTCCTTACCATCCTTCACTTCTTCCTGAATCTCCATTACACCTTTGTCTGTTGTCTTTCTGTTCTCAATGATATCTGTCAGTTGCTGTGAGGTAAGCTTGGTGGATGGGCATATACTCCATTGCTCAGGATATTCATTGCAATGTTAGATACTGCACTGACCAGCAAGCATTGGAATAAATCTATATGTGTGGAATACAATCATGTCTGTTCTTCCAATCAGAACTTACATTCATACAATTACCATTCTCTTGCCCACTATTGTCCTCTCCCATTACTCTTCCACAGTGATCAGAACCTTCTAAAGTCTATGTATCATGATAGCAGTAGAACATGTCAAGCCTTAACCTGGCTTCTGGGGATTGCTTTTGCTGGTCTTACAATGTGCTCAGTCATCTCCTTACCTGTACCTCTTCTTATTGCTACCAACATTATATTCAAATTGTATCCTAGTTTCAACCTGAAAGCATTGTAAAGTCAGCAGTTGTACGATATCAGGCCATAGATGGCGTCATCCATCATTTGCCCATGTGTATATCATCCCGTACACTCTTCGTCCAATTTGTCGTGCTTGAAAGCGCACTCCAACATTATGGATAGAATGGATGGCTGCATGGGGCATTCTTTATTGTTGACAAAGACAATCATGTTCTCTCTATGCCTTCTATCTGTATAGGATGATTGACGTTGATTTGGGGATATAAGGTTATCATTGCCATTCGACACCCAGCAAATCACACTCATGAACAGAGTATTTGGCACCTCGGAGAGGTTACATCTCACCTATTTGCCGATGCACTCTGCCAAATCCATTGCTGGTCACTTTTCACCTCGCTTACCCTTTTTCCTCCACTTCTGAATATCTCTTGTATATACCTTCCAGAATATCTGGATTCACTGTCGCCAAATCCATTCAGCATTATGAAAATCATTCAACAGCTCCCAGTACTCAAATGACATGAAATAAGCATTAATATCTGGTGCGGAGTGCAGGAGTGTATTTCGAAGCTGTTTCCAAATGTTTTTCCCCCAGATAATGCCATGGTGCTTTGTCTGCAGAAACCCTGCTACCAATTCTTTCTTCTGCTTGTGGAAGGCACTGTAGATGGGCTGCTCCATCCGTTTGGCATATTGCTTCAAGGAGAATTCAGTATGCATTTGGCTGAGTTGGGCTTTGGGTCCCACACTGCCCAGGTCGGACAAAATATTGCTCTGGTCATCTGCATCCCATACAACCCGGCAATACCTCAACAAAGGGGGCAAAGCTATGATACCTATGACGTCTGTTATCTGTGGTTCCCGTGGAAGCTCAAATTGTTTCACTGGAAGGCTAATGGAGGGATTCTGAAATGCACCAGAAGGTGGTCCAGGTGGAGGAGAGCTTGAACAAGGTGGCCGAATGAATGGATTGATTACTGGCGGTCCTTGAGGCACTCTTGGTGCACCTAGGGATGAAAGCCCATGTCTTGAAAATCGCAGTCGGGGGAACATTTGAGACCCATCATAACTGCCTTGGCCGAGGTAATATTCTGGCCATGGTGGCACAAAGCTTGAAATCCTTGGCTTACACAAGAGCTTGATTGGGAACTCAGTGCCATGTTGAATGGAGAATGGTGATAAAACTGTGGAGTGCCAGAACATAGCTCTTGTGAAGGAGGAAAACTGTACCTATGCAGTGGAAGATATTGATTGGTGTGTTTTCCGCATGGACTGTCTTGATGAATATCAGTACATGAACAATTATCTGATGATCGTAAATTGTTGTTGAGGTGTCATTGCAAGCCGAATTGGCGACCGAATGGGGCCATAATCGATGTCTGCAGTGGTGATCCATTTGTTGCCATGCTCCGTGGACAATGATGGTTGTAAACTAATACAGATATGCGATATACTGTAGAATAAGTCAGAGTATGGTTGAGAATATTGCAGGCAGCAGTAACCATTGGTGGAATGAAGGGCATCTTGCATCCTATTCTGTTGCCATGAACTGTGGTACTGTACTACGCTTTTGATTTGTAAAACCTGGCTGAGGAAAAAAAACCATAATCACACTGATTCTGTCTTCTACTATTTTATGGTTGAATTTGTATACTATGATATTAGATTGATGTTCACCTTCATGCGGGTTCCATGACTCCAGTGGTCTTAGAAGGGGATGATATGATATCTCCCGGAACCCAACAAGTAAGAGATTCAGTTTCAACGTTAGCATGACTAGGGATATTGCAAATCAATTGGGCATGAACAATCATGTACGCTAATTCGGTTGGAGGCCTGGGAGTCGAGCAGCAACAGTGATTGCTTTCTATTTGCCTCATTGCCTGAACATCGTTGGGCTACTGAGGATCCACGCTCCGGTCAATGATTGTTACTGAAGCAAATATCCTTCCAGCATATTAGTTCTTCATGATCATTGCGCAGGTATACAGCTAGCTAGCAACTCACCTGTTCATCCGATTATAATGATCTACCTTAATTATCAGCTGCTGGGAGGCTTGAGCATAAATATAACACAGAATGCCACAATGATGTAGGATATGGCCCATTGTTGTGATCACAGCAGCACTTGATGAAGAAGAATCTAAAGTAGATTGCAGTGATGATAAAAGAAACCTTCTCTTCTCTGCTAGCAAATTTCAACAGAAGATCTGAATCATCATTGTGCAGAATATGATAAATATATAATGGTTTGTAGAGAGCACTGATCATAAGGTGAGTTTATTTTACCCCTCCTCCACATTTGGCATGGTGCGATGCGGCTGTGAATGCGACATGCTAGCCAGAATTAGCTAGCTTTCACCTAAATATCCCTTGGGCTCCAAATCACCACCTGCAGAATCGTCAAGATTGATCCCATCAGTTATTCACTGACCATTTCTCAAATGTGATCAACACCCACCAGAGGAATGTTAAGTGCATTATCTGTAAAATGAATAATTGGATGAAAACTGACTCAAGGCTAACCAACAATAACATTACAAAGTATCGATGAATGGAGGGCTATCACCTGATGGGATTTTACCACTGCTTGTAGGCTGGGACTGACTCGATGGATCATGGTTTGACATCATTCTGTGCAACTGAATGGCCGTCGATGAGCTAGTCAATCAATGATCTACCCATAGACAATTCACCTGGTGAACCACCCCCTGAAGATACTTTTGATGATGAAACAATAAATGCCCAGAAGCCTGATACAACATGTACCCCTGATCCAGTTACAACAAAGGCTCATAGGGAGGTAGTTACAGTGGAAAATGTATGGGGGAAACCATATAATAGATCAACCGGAGTATACAACAAACATCGCAAGAATAGTAAACAATGGAATCCATGGCGTCCATTTCGGTCCACACCTGACTGTCAACAGACTTAAACATTTATCCAGCAAACACAAAAGTGGATCCATCAACATCCTATATAAGGACTGTAGAACTTTGAAATTGAATTATTCAAATTAGTAGCTGCCATGTAAAAGCTTCTCCACGAGGTCAATATTAACCTCTGCAATAATAGTTGTATTGAATATCTTTCGTGCATCCTTAGAACATTTCAGTACTGGAATATTGTCGCATGTATACAGTTCCTTTTGGCACGTCTCCTATCTCAGGCACACATTGACTTTGAATAGGTGCACCTCACTGACTTGAAATGTCAACAAATATATTGTGAGATGAAGACAGCTAATGGTGGTCCGATATGCAGTATCAACATCCTGCATGAGTGAGACTTGTATTTATCATGGGTGGATTGGAAAAGACTCACTTGACGAATCTTGGGGGTGAGCAACATCCCTGGCGACAGTATGACACAATTGGATATATTCAAAAGGAATCCGCAGCACAATTGACAAGTCAGTCCGGAATGACAAAGGGCTGATTTCTGGTCCCCCGAAAGAACCCAGAATACTGACATGGCATACCATAAAGTGGTTAGAACTGGGCTGTCCGCACACAGGAATCTTAACATAACTGGTCCCGGCTTGAAATTGGGTAGTGCAGATAATTCTGAATGAGAATGTTATTCTCTTTTGGCTGCCTGGGTCATGGATTGTCCAGAACATGTGATAGTTGCTCGAGTCTAATTGGGTTCACGCCCAATGTGTGAAACCTCCAAAGGTGAGCCATTGAGGCATTCAACGTTTCGACCAGTCGACAACCCAAGAGTTCGGCATAATTACACAGATCTTGCAGATGAAATAAATCCCAATTTGCTGGGTACTTGAGGTGTCCACCCAGTCTGCAACCTGTTCTGGCAATACCCTGTGCAATGTGTACTGGCTTTGGCAGCCTGCTGAATTGCATCAGCTGCTCCTGGGTTTAGTTAAACACAAATTGTACTGGCTGCTCAAATTCCTGATAGCTAGAAATGCCAATGCTCAATTGACAATCAATTTACATTGGAATCACAATCTCCAGGCTGCCAGCACTGCTCTAAACTATGCAACATGTTGAAAAGTAGCTTGTGGCATGGAAAAGTGAACTGGGGCATGATCAGAAAACAGGTAGTTAATTGCACTCTAACTTCTAACTGCCCCAAAAATGGCGGGAAAACTGTGGCAGATACAGCCTCTGATATAATGGTCTTGGGAGCAGGGCAGGCATTCTGTGAATTATCTCTACTTGTTAGCCAACAAAATTACTCTGATCTATCCTTCAAAGCACTTGACAATGCACTCAACCAGTTTTACCAGAAGCAGAGTTCATTTCGAGAATTGAATATGTCCAAGCATGCAAACACCACTGTGGATGAGCTGTAGTGGACGGCTCAGGTCATGGTAAGGTGTGGCTCCACTGCATTAGTGCGGCTCTGCAGGACGCTTGGGTAGTGGTTAGTTCTAGCTAGATGTCTGCTCGAGCATGAAGAACATACACTTCCATACGTCCAAGGAGACTATTTGCCCGCATTAGTAGCAACTCTCGACTTCTGACAGCATCACAAGCATCAGAAACGATCGAAACACCATGCACAATGGCTGCTTGGAACCAGTGGACAGCCGGTGGCTCCGAGACATTGGATGAGTTCTCCGACATTGCGGCCCCTCCAGCTAGGCACAACATGCACGACAAGCACCACACTCCCAATACACAGGATACGCAAAACGCACAAGATGTCAGTTTAACCGACAAAATCGACAAGGCCGAGTCAATTAGGATTAGCAGCAGGTTCAAGGCCTCAGCCACCGCGGGCTTCCAACCTGCAGAACTCCGCACCACAGAATTCATGACAAACTGGATTAAGGTCATCGACGATGAGCACGGGCTCTTGTCTGACCAAGCACTGAACTGGATCAGGGCTACAGCGGTGTGGTGAAACGGCGGAGCTAGAAGGCAGAGAGCTCATCATCAACACTCCGCCGCACCTCTCACGGCATTGCAAAAGGAATTCGTGAGAAAGAGCGGTTCTGGCTCGAGGAGCGTAGGAAGAGGGTGAGAAGGTATGATACTACCTGGCTGTGAGGATCCACGCAATTGCGCGGATCCACACGGAGTCTCGGAAAGAGCGAGTGAGGTCAAAAGATGCGAAAGATGGAGTGTATAATTCGTTGTATGATAAGATGATGAGATGAGATGATATGAGATACCAGATACAAGATGCGATGCAAGCTATCTACCCCGGGGTCTCCCGAATATATACCCCCCGTCACTCCGTCCATCTCCGCCACCCCTGTATCCCCGTACGCCCCCGTCACCCAGTCCGTCTCCATCATCCCTGTATCTCCGTACACCCGCCGTAGCTCAGTCCTCTGCCAAGTTGATTGGTGGTGGTGGTGAGAAACGGATTTTCCCGCCACAGCGGATGTCCAACTGCACATTATTGATGCTAACCTCTCCGAGAGACTTGAAGAAGCCAAGAAATTCCCAACGATTTGCATCCTCAATGTGAGCTTGGCCGCTAAAGTGAAGCACTTGCAGGCTGTAGAGCCCGTCCAAGACGGCCAGAGCAGGAAGTTAGCGGCCGCTCAGCAAGTAGTTGAGTGGCCAGAGGAAGAGCTCCAGATCGAGATAGGTCGCTCTGCCTGGAATCTTCGTTGAGAGAGTTCAACCATGGCATTCAACAACTTGCATCCAACCAAGTGTAGGCGACTGCGGCGCCCAATACCTCCAAACAGACCCCAGGCCCAGCCGTGTTCGGTGGCTCCTCCGAACTGACCCCTGGCTCATATGGTAGCCATGGCTGCTCAGTCAAGTTGTCTAATCTTCTGATGTATGAAGGCAAACGAACCCTGGATGATGTCACCACCTGCCATGTTGCTCTGCAATGTCACTTCAAGAATGCAGCCTGAGCCATTGGATGTGCCAGCACAATGGATTGGGGTGAGCAGGTAGTGCTACAGCCCAAAGGCGATGAAGCAGTCTAGGCCATGCACTGTTTCCCAATGAGGATACCCATCGAATGGTCCACCTTTTGCTTGGAGTCTAAAGCTAGGTATAGTCCATCCAACGCCTTGGACCTGGTCAAACTCGAATGGGAGGAAGTGAGCCGACAGAAGGGAGAACGCATGATAGAGCTTAATGATCATTTCGGTCGTCTCTTTTCGAAATTGGACCTGCCCCAGCCAATGCTAAATGAAATGTGAGCTGACACTTATACTATGTATAAAATTGACAAGGGCAACCAGGAAGTTTATAAAGACTTGGTCCGCTATAATGGCACGCATGATATGACTCACACCTTTGAGCAGCGCATGGAGCATGTCACCATGTTAGAAATGTGTATCAATAAGTCTCTACCCGGATGTGGCTCCAGTGCACACACTAACACAACTATGAGAGTTTCAGCTAGGAAAATGGACTTGAAGATATGTGGTACAACTGGTACAGCTGGCACGGCCAAAGACAATGGTTTATCCTACTATAACTGTGGCCAAGTTGGACCTATCTCAGGCCATTGCCCAAACCGTGACTTGATGAAGAAGCTACAGGAACAAGCTTTGGTCCACGAAGATGCTCCAAAGTCAACTCTGGATGCACACACATGCACACGAAAAAGGGAGGCGCACCATCCGGTTGAATAGAGAGTGGATGGTCTGCTGAGGGGACATAAGCGAATCAGGAGAGAGACAGTGATCTGGAGAGCAGGTTGGAGAGTTTCTCAGACTTGGACTCTGAGGCAGGGAAAGGCAAAGGAGGTCAGTAGCTGTGGCTGTATCTTCCATAACAACACCATCATGTACAGTATCATCAAAAAAGGGGTGCAAATTCATGCCTGATAGTGAATTCAAATTTTTCACCTGTTATCACCACTTGAAATTTAGTAAACTAGACCATTCAGTGGGTGACCGACTAAGGTTCAAAGGAAACCTATGATAGCAGTCTACTGGAGGAGGGTGAAGTGGCACAATGGCAAGTGTAGTGAAGTATGATGGTGCGTTCGAGAACTATGTGGGACGGATGTTCCTGGATGCACTAAATTTCCAATGGGCCATCCCAAGTGCACAGAATGCAAGATCGATGATTGTGGAGATGGCTACTGTTAACACCAAGGATGGCATAGAGAAATGCCAATGAGTTAAATTGAAACTACGACTTGGTGCATCATATGTCAATGAGGCAGAATTTACTGACTATGCCATCAAGGGCATTCGTATCGCAATGGACAAAATCTGAATGTTTGGTACACACCACCGTTATCAACGCGACCATGACAGTTACACATTGTGGATAGCGATAACCTCCAGGGGGAGATAGTGGATGGCCGAGTACACAAATTGCATGGCCTACGCCCCTTTGACATCTATGAAGAAATAGTGGAGCAGGCCAAATTCATGGGCACACACATAAGATGGAAGGCAGAACTTGAAAACATGACTGCCAGCCTGTTGAAACAGGCCTGCTTGATCAAAGTACACCACTGCAGCAATGTTGGTACATCTCCGACTGATGAACTGCCCAGTGAGTGTCTGCAGACATTGACACAATTTGAGGGCCTCTTTGGCAAGTCAACATGTGCAAATTTGCAACAAGGAAGGCAGGCCAATTTGGAAGTTAAAACAAACCCTAATAGCAAAATACTGTTCCGCTCACTATACCGCATCTCAGCAAGTGAAGAAGCGATGCTTCCGTGGCAGACAGAGAAGGCGATTTGCTGCGGTTGGATTCAGCTGGTGTGAAGCAATGTTGGCTCACCAGTATTATTTGAACGAAAGGTTGACCATACACTGCATATGTGCATAGATTATCCTGCAGTAAACGCCATCACAGTCAATGATTGTTATGTTCTCCCACACATCGAGGACTTACCCAACTCGATATTCAGTTGCTGCTTGTTCACACAATTGCACTTGGCAGCAGCTTACTATCAGATTTGCATAGCCACAGCTGACAGGCAAATGATGGTCTTCACCATAAAATTTGCTTTGTACGAGTCATGAGTACTGCATTTTGGCCTGGTGAACGCACCCAGCCAGTTCATGCGCATGATGCACTGCATCTTGGAACCAATGATATCCAAATTCATCATTGTATACATGGACGATATTGTGATTCACAGGCAAACCCTAGCAGAACATGTCGTACATTCCTGAGAAGTGCTTACTAAGCTAGCGGAACAAGGTCTCAAGGGCAAATGTGCCAAATGAGCCTAGGCTGGTCAGACAGTCTAATATTCCAGCTTTGAAATTGACAAGGTTCGCATCCACCCGAATGAACACAAGACCCGTGCAGTAATGAATTGGCCGCAACCTAACAATAGTAATCCTGTCAGTAGCTTACTGGGCCTCACCAGTGACTATAGAAAATTCATTGAACACTATGCTCACATTGCAATGCTGTGGTACACAATACACATCCCTCTGAACAGAAATGGGGATCTTCAGCAGCAAAGTGGATATGCTAGCGGTTACGGGGGTGCTCCATCCCAATAATCAATACAACATTGATTGAATGTAAGTACAGCTGACTATCGAAGAAACTATTTCTTTCCTCATCTTGTACCAAGATGCAACCTCTTGACCAATTCCCAAGAGTGACTGAAGCATTTCTCAACAAAACAGTTGAACCGGGTTCCAGTCTGAGGAAGTACCAGTTATCGATAAACCTTCCTCTTCGGAAATTTCTTTGAGTGGTAACAACCTGGTACACAGGTACTGCTTTACCAGGTAACAGGTACCGGTGAATGCCGTGAAGTGATACACCACAAGCGAGATGTCGATTAAATGTTGCTCTTCCGATTCGAACACAGGATCACCTAAGAGTTCGACATTCTTCTGGAGCACCTATTGTGTGTGTGTCAATCTGTATCCAGACATATAAGGCTTGGTCATGTAGATGGTATATGGAAGTAATTGTGAAAGTGTTTGTAGATAGAATTGTTAATATTATTTTAAGATTGTCTTTGGTGTATCTGATTGTTGACTGTTGATTGCTGCTTGAGCATGTTCTTCTCATTGCTGAAACAATGCTGTCTGTTTATAGTTGTCTTCGAGGGTCTTGTCTGCCCATACTGTGTCAACATGACTACAATGCCACTGATAGCGTTGTCGCGGTCGTGTCATCGCTTATCTGCATGCCCCTGGTGATAACTGCCATGCTTCCCATAGGTTATCGTGTTTATGCAATGTAGTTTCAAAGCGCTACGCTCCTGACAAGAATCAGGCAATCCATAGTGTGATATCATGTCAGACAATGTGACAGACACAATTTGAACTGAGACATCGCACAATCCATTTGCATCAGTAGTTGGAACATCAGCCAATCATTGACTGGGCCGTAGTTATCACAATCCAATACCTCACCATCTTGGCAATTGGGCTTGCGTCATAGATTTAATCGGTGACTAGCCAATACTATGCGAACGTATCAAAAGATGCGTCAGCTCATATCCTGATTCAAGTCTGATGTTGCAATGCATACTAACTCAAACCAATCAGCAGGGTTGGTTCAAGCCTCTTATCATCAGCCAACATTATAATTCCCTCAGTCACATCATGCTTAGGCTCAGACGATTCTCTTTGGCTGGGGTCTACCCTGGTGGTTCTTATCCTATGAGAAGATAAGCTGGAAGTCCCGCTTAGTCGCATATTGACAATCGACTACTGTGTCTGGGTGTCGTAGTATGCGCCAGTTCCTTCAGACATGTCCCTCTAGTTTCTGGAAAATGAATGCGGTTGAGAACCCATGCGCATTGCTAAAGCACAAGGCTTTCCAGTAGAGCTGCATAGTTGCATCATCAGATATGAATCTGCTAAGCATCATGCATGCATATTCAATCAACACCTGATTCCTATGTAGTCCTGCTATTCTCCATAGGACTGGCTTACTTGTAGTGTCCTGGATAGGTGTTATGTATATCACAGGACTAGACCTAGAGTAACTCCGTGACATATATCCATTATGACAACTATGCCAGTACCATTATCACTATTGAGGGAGAACCCGTAACACTAGCAAGGTCAAGCACAGTCCATGCTCCTGGGAGAGTGAATGCCGGCATGCTTTCGACAAACTCAAAAGGCACTTTCCAACGTGGCTGTGCATGCCCTTCCAGACCCCGAAGCCAAATAGTGCCCACACATCGATCCTTGCCAATATGCATTGGGCTCGGTGCTCTACCCCGGTGCAAGCTCTGGCCGAGAAGGTACTGGGTTATTTCAGCCCTAAATTACACAATGCGGAGATGCAATACCCTGCATACAACAGAATGATTCAGCATCTGAGATGCAATATTTCAGTGGAAACACAACCTAATTGGAGCTGAGCAGCCATGGTTGGTACACACAGATGATGCACCCTTGCATTGCATCCTTGCTCAACCACACCTCACCGTAGGTCAGAAGGATATCCTAATGGACCTCCAAAATTTTGGCCGAGAGGTCAACCACATCCCAGGTGTCAAGAATAAGGATGCAGATGTGATGTCTCGCTGCCTGGGCTTCTGACGTGAGCAATGCAATTTAAGAGCACTGGAAGGCTCTGTGGCAGGAGGATAGGTTGATAACATCAAGGCGGGCATAATCAACGATGAATGGTTTGGGCCTGTTCTACACTGCTTGGCCTACCCAATTCCCCACCCTCTGCCATCCACTGCATCTACCAAGAAACACAGATTATGAGTGTCAGCCCAACTGTTCTATTGGAAAAGAATGGCCTACTGCGGTGACGTGGAGATTTCGAAACGAAGCAGGTGGAAAAAGATTCAAGTGCAATGATAAAGCACCAGGATGGGGTAGAGATAACTGTGAGGGCACAAGAGACCAAAGAAGATGCAAAGGCAGAGATGAGAGGATGGTCATGTATTGCCATGATGATGTAGCAACGTATCCTCCATGATGCCCACTACACTCCAGCAGGGGGACACTTCAGTGCTGACCGAACGTACTTACCCATGCATGACCAGTATTTCTGCAACAAAATGTCAGATGATACTCAGCGAAACATTACAGGCTGCCACTTGTGCCATCGAACTAACCACCAGAGCGGGAAACCCATTGGCCTCTTAGAACCACTTCCTTCAACGAAAGGCTGTTGGCAAAGAATCAACATCAACTTGATAACCGACCAGCCAATCTCGGGAAATGGCCACGACTGCATTCTAAAGTTTGTCGACCACATGACAAGGAGAGCACATTGGCGAACCTGCAGGAAAACACTAGATGCCCCAGCCGTTGCATGCAAATTCATCCACTTCATCATCCGCGTAACGGGGGTGCCTGAAGTGGTTGTACCAGACTGAGATGTCTGCTTCACAGAAAACTACTGTAGAGAAGTTGCGAGGATTCTGCAAATGAAGCTGCTCATATCTACGGCATTCCATCCGGCAATGTATGGTGTATCTGAAAACTCAAACAAGACCGTTGTATGCTAATGGCATGGCTTAGCAACTCATGGTCACGGCAATTGGAATGACAACCTCCCATTCGCAGAGTATGCTGAGAGGTTCTTAGTACCCTGTTCGATGAAGCAGATGTCTTTCAAACTTGACTTTGGTTATGAGCTGCCTTTGCCGCGAGACTTAATTGCAGACCCACAATGGCCATGAGCCAAGGAATCAGCGAAACTATCACAAGGCCGTGAACCTGTCGAATGACTGCAGCGCAGTATGTTAGTCACCACAGATCAGCTGCGTGAATCTCTGGTGACACAGACAGATGTTGCGAATCGGTCATGAGCAGCAATCAACGCCGTCATTACCCCCAGTAGAAAGCTTTCTTTAGATACAAATGAGCTCCCCATCACATATGCCAATGTCAACTCTACGCGATACAACCTGGTTCACAGTTAGATTGGCCCATATGAGATCCTCCGAATAGGCAGAAACATCATCCGTATAGATCTCCCTTCTGACATGATGATCTACTACACAGTTATTGTCAGCAGGCTGACAGTTGACTGGACAGACATTTCAATGGTCAGCTGGTGGCCGCTGCATCTGCCGGTACGGACATGCCATGTGGGCACAAGTTATGAAGTTGATTGAATCCCAAAACACCTGACAAGCTCTGACAGAACCAGTTAGGAATATGAAGTAAAATGGGAAGGTTGGGACAAAAAGAAAAACCATTGGAAACCGGAGGAGAATATGACAATAGCAGATGAGACGGTGAAGCGGTATTGAGAGGAGACAGGTGGGCGCCCAAAGGTGATGAGAAAAACGACACAAAACATGTTGCGAGCGGCATGTGTCTTGTTTGATCATGGTGTGTTATGTCTGCGAGAGCTTTCTCAAAGATGATTGCAGACGGTAGCGATGTAGGTTGACGGCTGTGGACATGTCAAGGTGCAGCATTGCGTGATGCCTGCATAGTAGTTAGTTCTAGCGAGATGTCTGCTCGAGCATGAAAAACATTCACTTCCATTCATACAGAGACGCTATTTGCCCACGTGAAATGTTGGTAAGTCAATCCCAACACTGATAGGAACAAAAGATTCCTACAATCCATGCTGCAATGGAGGTTCCAATATACGCGGTAGAACAGGTTACCACAACCAAATCAAGGATATTTCAGGTGCACTTGAACAGACCCCAACATGCAGCAACCAAATGTTAAGATGCTGAATATGAGAAGGGAAAAGAGTAATCAGTGCGCAAAATGCAACAGGTGACACCTGTTACAAACAAGCTTTTGGGTAAATCATTCCAACAGCATGTGCGACAACAATTGCAGGACATCAAGACTGATCCAACCTGTTGCAGAAACACAGTTGGCAAAAGATATGCACCAATGAAGACAATTGTAGAAGAATAGGTTTACAGGGCTGCCAACGGATTCCGTGATGACTCTGTTAAATTTCTGGTCCATCTATCCGATGCTGAGACTGAAACTACCAAGTTGAGTGTCACTGATACTGACCACGTTGTAAATCATCTGGAGAGAGACATGTATGGTATCACTTGGAATGAGGAGATGCGGTTAAAGAACCAATTGTCCATCTGCTTTAGTGAGTGTGAACTGTGATGGGATGCAATTGGCATTCCGGAGCTTGGAATAACCAATGAACAGTCTGCAATACTCATCAGACATTTTAAGACGCAACTTGTTAGCCAGATACCAAGATGAATTTGGTGTATTGGTTCCAGTGACAATTTCAGTACAGATATTTCTGAACAGTGACATAGTTGCAATGTGCAAGAGGTATATCGATGTACCATTAAAGTCAGTTATACTGGACAGATGATGCAGTTTAATGACCACTGTACCTGTCTTGACGATATCGAGGAGACACCAGAGTATCTTGCCCTTGAAGACTGGTATAATGTTGACACTGCCAAAGTTTTCAACATACCAACCACTACTGATAAACCGCAAAATACATGCGGAGGTTGTCTCTTACACCTGTCGCACAGTCAACAAGAGCCATCGTTCACCCCAGCATCACAAAAGGTACATCATTTGAGAGAAACACATCTCCTTGGAGTGTGCAGAAGTATCCAATTAACCTCACTTAGAGATGCAGTAGTAGATTTCGGAATTCCCAACTTTGTACAGCTATTCTATGTGGAATTTGAACAGGACTGGGGATACAAAGTTAGCAGACAGGTGCTTGGATATGATCAGAATGTACTGACAGACAGCACATTTATTAAATATCAGAATGGGCTACTGTGCTACTGTCAACCACTTCACTAGCCTACTTCTGTTGAGCATCTGGGATTTAATTGCAAGGTAGAATATACCAATGCCAACCAAGGGATCATGACTGAATTGAATAACATCTGGGTCCAATGTATGGAAAATAACCTGGATAACACCTTCCAAGACTGAGTTCCTTCCTTACCTGTATCATGTTTTATCTGGAGTCCACCACATCTGATCCTCCAACTTCAGGATTGCCTACCAGCCTGAAAACCAATATCAACCTTTTCTAATACCTGCAAGAAGACTCAACAATGGATATTATGCCCTCAAGCTCAGGAATGTGTAGTGTTGATTCCAACAAAGTACAAAGATCCACATGGTTGGACTGATTGTGTTAATGGGTTCATCCAGGATGTCAAACAGACTGATATGATGTACATTGTACCAGTTGGCATAATTGTTGGACAGGTATATTTGGTGCAAATAATTGCTTCATCAGGTATAATCGATAGTGTATGGCTTGGAAACAATCATATGAATTATGATACCTGCTGGATCGTATAGTAGTTACAATGCCTGAATTATGGTGTACAGAAGTAAGATAGTTTATGAAATTGTACTATTTGATAGGAACATCTCAATAATCACTGCCACAGTGGATGGCACCTGGTTCATGGTGCAATGCAACAGTCTTCTAGATGTGGCCAATACTAGCAAAAGATTCAATCTTTGCACAGCCCAATGTGTCAATTTTTTATCATATTGAAGACAACTATAAACTTTTCAGGATCTTCTTCTATTCTATTCCACAATGTCCAGAGCATTGAGAAGCACTGGTGAAGTAGTCTCAGAGTACCTGAGAGTACATCACTTTGCATTCATCCTATCTGGCAGTATTTGGGAGCATCTGGAAGGATCTGTGCAGTTTTTCAGAGTTGCTGAGTTGTTCAGAGATGACATTCAAACCAGTTTACAATTTGCTAATGTGATAGTCTGCATCACAACCCAAGTAAGCTTGGGCCCAAGCCTACCACACAATGTGTGACAGAGAACATGCAAAAGATAATGGAGACAGATTGAGAAATACTCAACAGTGTGATCCAACAAAATACCAATCTCTGAGTGCAGCATACTGAGCTGATACAAGTGAACTGGGTATGCCACAGACAGCCTATTGGATTAGAAGCAATGAAATTGGAAATCATCAATGTGACACATACAGAATCGCACTGCAGTAGAACAAAGATACTTAATAACTTCCTTGATATATTTCACTCTAATATGCAGTCCCATGTATACTTATTCCAGTACAGAGATCCCTATAGTGTTAAATAGGTGGAATGTCTTCTCAGCAAATGGAATGATTATTCAGATCTGACACAGAAGTAGGTACTGATGACCATTTGGGTGGAGTGACTTTGAGACCTATGGTGAGACTGAGATTCCTGTTTGTACTACATCGGCAATATGTATTTTTGTGGCTGGGAACATCTGGAAGTGTTCCGATGTTATCGGACTGGAATTGCAGGGTGGTCAGAGTTGGGAGACGACTGAACCAATGCAGTTGGCTTCAAGTTTATCAAGGAGCCCCAGTGACACACATTCTATGATATATGTGGTCTAGTGATGACCAATGGAGCACCGGGGAATGCAGGTGACATGCAAGGGAGCACCTCAGACTCGAGGTGACAAGCCAGGGAGCACTTCGAATCACTGTAGAGCAGTCTGGGAAACTGTTACGGCGTAGGCAGGTACGGTGATACCTGGGAATAATAGAAGAAAGATACGGGTGGTGCGGAAGGAATTGTGTTACGGAAAGACGGAGACGTTGGAAGACGCGGAGGAAGCGGCGAGATCGTGGCGGGATAATTTAGTAAGATAAA
>Ga0307512_10004075_pt1 | contig 16254 bp, 12 predicted proteins | sample 14_EM_MG_FD_200267 | JGI IMG/M metagenome (GOLD analysis project Ga0307512, IMG submission 200267) | Populus trichocarpa ectomycorrhiza microbial communities from riparian zone in the Pacific Northwest, United States - 14_EM | ecosystem: Host-associated > Plants > Roots > Unclassified | place...
TGTTTGAAGGAAATACACGCCTTGTGGAGAAGAGGAAGCCGCACACCTGTATGGAAACGTTTTCTCCGCTTCGGGAGCATGAATTTACTGGTATACACCCTCCCTCCCGATCTGTGCATTAGCTAAATTGTCTTCGCTACGACAGGTGTCGTCAGGAGTATCGGTAGCATATTTCTCCTCCATTGTCTTGCTCGGCCTCGCAGCCTCAACGCCGTCATCTACGGACGGTCACGCAGATACATCCACATATTTCGACTCCGTCGTCTTCCTAACGATGTTCCTTCTCGTTGGTACGTTTCTCGGTCGTTAGAACCGGTAGCATGCCTAACCCCGGTCCAGGCAGGTACATCGAAGCTTACAGCAAGAGTCGCACCGGAGATGCCATTACCAGCCTCGCAAAATTGAAGCCGGCCGAAGCACTAGTTGTAGGTTTGACAGACAAGCAAATTTCGGCTACCTGCTTTCGCAGCGTCAGCGAGGACATAGAAAAAGGCACGATAGACGCGGAGACAGAAGAACAAAGTATGAAGCCAGGTTCCAGAGTGCGGAAAATCCCTGTGGACCTCTTGGAGATTGGCGACGTCGTTCGGGTGCCAACTGGCTCAACGCCTCCGATAGATGGCATCATTATATCCGGCCACTCACTGTTCGACGAGAGCTCGGTGACAGGGGAATCCAAACCAATCAAGAAGAATCCTGGGGATCACGTATTCCTGGGAACTATCAACATCGGAGAAGCCATAGATGTGAGAGTAGATGTGGCGGAGGGGAAGACCATGTGAGTATCATCCTTCTTACCGCGAATGTGATATTCACAAGAATGTAGGCTTGATCACGTTATCGATGTAGTCCGAGAAAGCCAAATAAAGCGAGCACCTATCCAGCGCGTTGCAGACCTCTTGACGGCCTACTTCGTTCCGGTCGTTACGCTACTTGCGATCATTACGTGGGCCATATGGCTTAGTTTGGGATTGAGCGGTGTGCTCCCACGTAGCTACCTTGATAAAGACGTAGGAGGGTGGCGTGAGTCACAATTTTTCTGTATAGAATAACTCGCTGATCCATCTTTCACCAGCGGCGTGGTCCCTCGAGTTCGCTATCGCCGTCTTCGTCGTTGCATGTCCATGCGGAATTGCCCTCGCAGCTCCAACGGCCCTTCTCGTCGGCACGGGTATCGCTGCGAAGTTCGGGATCTTGGTTCGCGGAGGGGGCGAAGCATTGCAGGAGGCAGCGCAGCTTGACGCTGTCGTTTTTGATAAGACAGGGACACTAACGGTTGGCGGCAGCCCGTCCGTCACAGACAGCGAGGACTTGTGCGACGGGAGTCCTTGGAACCGTAGAACCGTGCTCGGAATAGCGGCCGAGCTTGAAGCATCCAGCTCCCATCCTCTCGCTACGGCCATTCGTTCATATTGCGAGAGTAATAATGCCATTCCCCAAATGTCCAGCTCCGTGGAGGAAACGCCAGGTCGGGGACTCCAGGCGACGTTCAATGACGTGGGTTGTTCAGCGATCATCGGAAATGAGGCGTGGATGGTGGAGCATGGTGCCGGTGTCCCGATAGAATTCGTAGGCCGCTTGGAGTCCTGTAAGTCGGAGGGTAAAAGTGTCGTATTGCTCGCCGTTCGTGGGCACGATGCGAACGAGGAACAAGGAACTCGTCAGTTCAAGGTCCTCATCCTATTTGCCATTGCGGATCCAGTTCGACCCAATGCGAAAGCCGTGGTCTCTCATTTGCAATCCCGAAAGCTGGCAACTTGGATGATCTCAGGTGACAACGCAACCACTGCAAGAGCTGTGGCGAAACAGGTGGGCATACCTGACTCCAATGTAATCGCAGGCGTCCTCCCACACGAAAAGGTAGGGTTCCGGACTATGGCTGGCCAATTTCCGTGTGGGCTGACGTTGTTGGTGGTTAGGCAGACAAAATTCGTTGGCTCCAGAAAAATGCACCGAAAAAGCAGAGTAGGTGGTTATCGAGGAAAAGGTTGAACAATCGCTGCGTGGTGGCCATGGTTGGGGATGGTATCAACGATGCACCGGTGGGTCATGAAGGTAGTTGACGGTGTTTTTGATCGAGTTGACAAGGGTTTTAGGCGCTTGCCGCTGCTGATGTGGCAATTGCGGTCGGATCAGGAAGCGATGTCGCGCTCTCCAGCGCCTCATTCATCCTTGTTTCGTCCGATCTTGGTGGCATTCTCACGCTTGTGGATTTATCGACGACTGTATTTCGGCGGGTAAAACTCAACTTTGTAAGTGTTGATTCCATCAGATGAGCAACGGTGCACCTGACATAGAGAGACATCAGCTGTGGGCATTGGTGTATAACATCGCGATGGTCCCAATCGCGGCCGGTGTCTTATACCCGTTCGGACACATCCGTCTCAATCCAGTGTGGGCTTCTCTTGCCATGGCCTTGTCGTAAGTGAATTTGACAATGTACGAACAGTTCTTTGCTCACACCGAAGTACATCTCAGATCTATCTCAGTCGTTTGCAGCTCTCTTGCGTTGAGGTTATATAAACCACCCAAACAGCAGCGGAGTCTGAGCGGACGGAATCGCTCAACACGCGCGCATACAAACAACAGCTAATCGAGTCGTGCAGAACTTCTCGTAAGCGACATGTACCCATAGACAGTTGATACACAAGTTTTACGATTTTGACCTGTAAATCTTTCTTGGCACGATAGAATTCCGAAAACCGAAAAGGATATAGTAGCCGGATGCCCAAAAATCGACAGTCGAGATGGAATGGTCGAGACTGGCAGCGATCTCGGATTCCCGGATGATGTTTCGGTCTAGCTCCAACTTCCGCTGGCACCCCCATGCAAGGGACATGGCTGTCAAAGTGGTTATCTGGTCCTACCATACCAATGATCCAATGGTTCCCTTTTCTTCATTCAGTCGCATCCTTCTTGAGACGGTTTTATTCGTGCCAAAGTATGGATGCTTCGCTGATTCTGTTTCCGATCCAATCTTTGTGGATAAATTGGCCATTGGTAGGCTCACAAGTGCGCGATGGGGATCGTTCCGTCAGTAAAATGTGTCCGCTATTAACGACGACGGCTATGATGTATTATGTTTACCAGAACTAGGTGAAATTTGGCCCAAGTGGGCATGAGGCCCAAAAGAATTGAAGTATCAAGGTGTACTATTACGCTATTCGGCTTGGTTCAAGCGTCCCTAAATAAGGAACTGACGAAAATGAATGCCTCAAGGCGAAATGAAACGTTTGAAACTAATGCTAGTGTCGTACATGTCTATTTGGGGATAATTTCCGGACATGTTCCGAGGTGAGATCTTCAGATCTGGGCACCGTCCTGTGCGCTCATTTCAATTCTCATTGTCAGTAAAATAACTGTGAGTCGGCACGGTATCCTTTGGTGTCAGACTGTGGGCTGGAGTTGACGAGAAAGTTTTTGGTACCGAGAGTTCAGGGTTACTAATTAGCAATCCATCAGCCGGTTACTGCCAGTGCGGTACCGCCACTAGCAATTATAGTAAATCAGTCAGGAGTTGGCGCGTGTCGTGAAAAAAGGGTTTATCGAATGACCGCGATTGCGGCGGGATGGGTCCGTTCACGAACTTGAAAACTGCGGAAGACAATAGATAAGTCGAAACCTAGCGACGGGTTATTCCTTCAAAACTTTGGACTCTCATTCCGCAGTGAGAACGTTGTCCAGGATGGTACAGTCAGATCCCAATGACGTCACCCACCATGCCAGCGGGCATCACGGTGGTCCGAGTCCAGTTAATACCTGCCGCGGGAAGATCACGGGCATGAAACAATTCCCAAACCCCTTCCAAAATCGAACGTACGAGATCGCCGATTGCTCTGGCTTCGCTCTTTCGAGGGCCTTTCTGATAGCTTCATAACACCACGTAGAGTTAGTCTTATTTGGATTTGGACGGGGTTCATCTGACTGCCTGGGAGTTGATTACGTACGTATATTTTGAACTCCGCCTCTGGACCCATGTCTCGCGCTCGCGACTCGCAAATGCACACGTGCCAGTGCCAGTGCAAACCCTAGTCAGTAGTCAGCTGAATGGGCCAAACGAGCAAGGTCACAGAGTCCCTGAGGTGCTATTAGTATACCATACTGGATAGCATCCGGTAGGGTCGCATCGCAATGAGGGAATTGGTTAGGAACTTAGGATTTCGACCCATCTTCCATTCTGAAGATGCAAGAGGGTAATCTGAAAGAGTGAAGATGGGTACATCAATACATGAGACCTGAGGTCCGTGATCAAGTCCTCGCTGTAGGTGGGGATGTGGTCGCCAGTGGGTTAATGGCGTGGGAAGACCTCATAAACGAAGACGTTCTCAGCAGGGGGGGTGGACAAGGCAGGAAGCCCCAGCACCGGAATTGACAAAAGCTTTTCTTGAAGGTTGGGAGGGAGAGAGCGGTAACTTCGGATGGCTACGATAGTCCGGTGTGTGCCCCCGGACAGGGGCGGGGACGGCCATCTTTTTTTTTTTTTCATTTATCAAGTCTTTCATTTCGGAGGGGTACAGTAGTTTCTTCAGGGGGGTCTCAGTTGTATTTCACGCCGCCGGACCCTTTAGAGGGTGTTCTATCCCTGGGTGCTACCGTCACCGTCATCAAGTGGGCACGTTCGCTTGCACACACACTCTTACATGCGCATGATCGGTCTACTTGTCAGAGTCGTCTGCTTGCTTCTGATATCGTCGCTAGGCTTCCCCACACTCAGCGCCCAAACCCAAATATCAGTTATCACGTCATATCTTGCTCCCTCTTTCGCCTATCCCCCCTTTCGCCATCCCCATCCGTACTAGTTAATGTTATCTTTTTACAGACAGAAATTGTACGTGGCCCGACTCGGACCTTTTTGTGCAAACGCTCAGCGCTCAGTACTTGTGACACATAACTGATACTTATCATGGAAACCCAAAAACGACATTGTGTGGCGATTGTGCCTTGGATTATGCGGCAACCACGCGCGTTATGTCATCCCAATACGCTCACACGTCGAGGCACATATCATATCATTCAAGATTCCTGCCTCACTGACGCTATCCACCTAAAGGACTTTTGCAACCTGCATGGGTATGTACATGCAAAAAGGAGTGTCTGTTGCACTCCACATCAACCTATCGTCTCGTTCGCGCTCCCTTCTCTACATCCCCCTTTCCTGTCCTTCCTGTACCAGAACTTAGATGAGGCAATTCACTGGACGCATGGGTCAAAACTAGGTTTGCTCGGTCCGATATCCGTTGGTGCGTATTGCGCCTGACCGCCGTGTCGGGATTTGTCGTTGTATATTATCCCTACAGTCGCGTGCCTCCTCTCGATCATTTTCACCACCAACCACCCGGACGTTTCGCCAGGGTCTTGTGGAGCTGTGTCGTATGAGTTAACCTCATAGAGGTGATCATGCTATGGCGCCGGGACGATGAGGTACGGTCGAATGTATGGATGATCGTGATTGATACCGATTCGGCGCTGGTAACGTGGCATGGTTTTCTGCACAGAACCGACCGACCCAACGGTTCGTTCGAGGCCGACTGTGAGTAAGTCAGGCAAGCACGTAGGAGTAGCCACATATTGACCCACAAATTACAGCTAGTGTGTGTAACTTGTATGAGATAAGCACCGCCATCGACGATTTGTGATAGGGCCCGTGTAGCCAATAGTTAGATGTTTTCCACCCTGCATCAGATGCGGGAGGACCAAGTGCCGGAATCCATAGGACGCAGGTGAGTTGCGATTCTGGCGATGAAGTGACGTTACTCAGGTGAGCCAGATGTATGAGGGGAGACTGTGGGAATGAGTAGGGAACTTGCAAGGGGCAGACCGACGGCGTCGAAGCTGGGGACGTTTAGGGGGTGCTGTATAATGCGCATAGAAGGTTTGAGCGGCAGGGGCACAGTGAATGGAAGCCCAACAACAGTGGCAAGTTTGGAAGTTAGGCATGTCGCTCGACCTGAACCGAACACGCACCGAGGGAGCTCGGTTCCAACCACTCTTGCTGACCTTTGGCGTTTGCTGGACGGTATACTATATTTGATCAGAAATGTGGCGGTTATGGTACCGCACACCTCGACGCGCCAATACGGTACTATTTATGGCAACATTTTTCCTTCCCTAGGTAGGATACCTCGCGCGATTTTGTATCATCGCCAAGGTCCTAAAACGGTGGGGCTGATTAGCGCCTTGGAACGCCCATAAAAAGTGTGTAGGATATAGATTACGCTTCGCGAACAATAAATACGAACCTGTAGCACAGCGCAGCTGCGCAGGAGGCCCACCCGTCCGGTGTGAGAAACACTGCCTGCCCGTTTCATCCATACGCAGGGAAACGAGACGGATACACATGTTAAGGTTAGTGCGTGTAACAAGCGCCAGCTACTGACAACCAAGACAAATTCCAGGACGTGGATGTTTATTGTACATGGCACGAGAACGCGTGCGACGTAGCTGCATTTTATTGGTACATGCAAGCGCCGGTCGTTCCCAAGTCGGTGCCGGGCGCGATTCACCGTGCTTCTTAATATCTGTTTGATGAAAAAGACCTGAAAAGGATGAAATAAGATTCGTGTCTACTATCGAAGGCCTTTGTGGGCTGCAAGTGAGGAAAATAAACGCGATACCGGCCACGCAAGGGCAGAAAAAGGTAAGGAGGAATGATAAACGTTGGGCGTTCCACCGAGGAAAGAAGACGTCCATACGGTTTGTGGGAATATTTCACCCTGCCGGGGCTTGCCCGTGAACGTATATGGACAAGGGGTAGTTATGGGAATTGCTCAGCTCACGAGGTCCTTCGCAGCGAAGCGCGTAAGAAAAAAGAAGTCGTCTAGGAAGAGAGAGGTGCCCTTGCCTTAACGGGCTCAATAATAAACTGAAACAACCGTCGCATGTCGTGTCCACATCCCCCCTGAGCGCTTTGCATCCCCATGGCATGGCGCATGCTGAGTTCGTGCTTCGCAATTATCTATTGACTATGAGAAACGAAAATACGAATTCAAGAAATAACTAACTGACTCTGCTCTGGCTGGTCCAATTCCCAGTAGGAGTGCCGAGGACCAGTATAAATTAGTACACAGAAGCCAATAAAATAGCAAGAGTGAACAGCGAATCACTCACCTCCTCGTTCCCTCTTTTCTCATCTCGGTATTGACACACACACCCACATAGTCTCCAAAGTGTCCCGGAGTTCTCACCCCTCGGTACACCCTGACACTGAGCAAGCCCAAATTCGATGAAGGACCAAGGCACCCAATATATGGACCTTCTACGAGGTGCCACTGAGTTGCTAACGTACAGCACGCTTGAGCTCAGCTGCCTAGCAGTAGGACCGGGCACATATCGAACTGAGGACTTGCAACTCCAGGATATGTTTACGTGGGGTTATGCTCATTCGCCCTGTGACCAGGTATGGCTTTGCTTGAACAATTGGACTAGTGGTCAATGATAGATACACCACCTAGCTTGCGCAGTCAGGTCTTTCTAGCGTTCTTGGCGCGACCCACCCTCAATCCGAGCCACGGTGGCTAGGATTAGTGTCTGGGTCACCAGGGCTATCGCCAGGGCAGATACCGGCACTCGGCTCTCAGGCGACCGGAGCTTCCGACAGGTCCCACTATGGGAACCCTTCGGATGGGTTCGGGACAGTTGCAGATGTTCACATTCGCGTAAATAGTCCTCGATTGGTCAGGGTGAGTCGGCGCAAATTCAGTCCTGTTGACACTACACTAATGCAAATAACAAATTAAGGACCAAGACGACGCTCCACAGCTCACCAGAAACCATCATCTTAGACAGAGCGCCAACTCCCCGTTCACTGAGGGGAACGATATCCACCACCGCCACCCTAACCTGTGTTTCAATGCGTCTCAAAGACAGTCCCCACAAGTGTCACCACCACAGTTCGAACGCACAACGGTCACTCACCCGATATCGCCCATTCCAGACCAACATCATCGGGATAAAGTTGTCGGAGCTGTGGGATTTACAGCTCTTCAGCAGGTCCCGGAAACGCAGAGCGTGCAAAATGGCAAGTATGCTGGAAAAGGTCCAAAGGAATGGCTTTGTGGCCATAGTGGGTGCCACAAAAGGTATCGACGAAAACAAGAGCTGAAGCGGCATACAAAAGATAAGCATGAGGACCCGGACAATTGTCCCTTCTGCCGCTTCACGTGGACCCGTCCAGATAGGATGGGCCGTCACATCCTAGGCCAGCACCGACGTCATTTCACTAAGGAAGAACACCGGGAAATTTGTGGCTTACGAGGTCGGGAAGACATGATAGGCTTCCTTGCGAGGTGCAGAAACACGAAGGTCCCAAGTAGTGACCTGTCCTGTGCGCGGGCTCCCAGCTCATTCCAACTGTTTCCTGGTTGACACCTGGGGTGATCAGCGGCAGCATGTACTGAAAAGGACGGAAAGTGGACAGACATGGGAAAAGAGCTTGATAACCCCTGGAGGGTTATTTCGTACAGAGATGAGATCGCCTTGATAGTCATTTATAGCTCGCATAAGGAATAGTTCGTGTCAGTTTGTTCTTAATGATGTTGTTGCAGTAGGGTTTTGTTCTTTGCAAAGACAGAGCGTCGCGTGGTGTTTCGTTTGTGTAATTAGTGTTATGAACATAAACATTGGTTCGGGAAAGCAGGAGGACTCACTTTTTTGCAACCCGACTTGCCACCAGGCGGGTGGGAAACTGAACCGGGGAACTCAGTAAACATCTCGTGTCCTGATGAATAATGAGGCTCGACAAGCGCTCAACAACGTGCTCGGATTTGCAAGAGTATAAAGACCCAGAGGAGTTGATGAGAACGAGGAGGGGTCAGAAAGTGGGGGGAATTCTTTGACGACAGCGATTGGGAAGAGGCGCAGGCAGTCTTGAGAAGACAACGGGCCGGCAATTCCCGAGCCGGGGATGAGAATAGGGAAATTACTGCACTTGCCATAAGAGCGCACCAGTTAACGAATGCACAAACGCGGTACAATGGCGGGCGCTCTCCAGGTACGAACGCGGAGATGTCAACATCTCCTGGCCTGAAATACAAGCTCTGAGCGACTCCCAGTACCTTCTCGAACTCGTGGTTCGGCTGGTCCGATTCGTTTCTCATATATCCACCCAGCGATTCGGCCACCATGTTCAGCGTCATTATTCGTTTTCAGATCCACGACCCACTCGATCAAAAAGTACTCGTGGCCACCATTAGAAGTTGTGCTGATTTACGTCTACAGTCAACATTGGCTTAAAGTAATATTAATTCATTCAGTTGCTAATCCGGAAAGCCCCGATCGCGTACACAGATGCTATCCATGAGTAGAATGAGTAGATGAACCAGAGGTAAAGGCTGATATCCGCTCAAGGGAAAGTGATCAGTGTATACGCAGAATGTCTCTTTTGGGTGACCTTCCCGGGACTGGAACGCACGAATCTTGGAATGAATTCCTGTAATCATATGAAATCTCTTCGTAGGTTTCATGATCGGCTCCCAGTAGAGGCTTGCTTTTCCTCTCATATATATGAAAGCTGATGCATCGTGTCAATGAGCTGCGGTTCCGGCATAATCGATAGTCTCATACCCAGGCCCCTCTCTCTTGACGATTCACCCAAGGAACTCGGCCTGTACAGGTTCGCGCATTCAATCTCGAGTAAAGTGAGGTAACCTTGGGATAATCCCCGATACCGCTGCGGCGTGTGGACGACGTGGTACCTGCGATCCAAAGCGGTAAACAAATGTCTTCGGTGGGGCAGTGCCCCCCTTCCTTTTTCATCGTAGTCCGTATATCGAGCACAGGTACCATGACACAGCATTTGAGTTCCAGACAAGCCTTATCTTTATCTGATGTACGTGCTGCGGCAGTGTAAGAGTAGTCCTAAATGGTGGGTTCGAGAAGACATATAAGACTATAAAAGGAATCTTCAGCGGGCCAGAGGAGGCGGACACGATGATTTTATTCCTTGAAGGGAGTAGGGCATGAAGTACATGGGTTTTCACTGCGGACCAAAGTTGATTCCGTAATCCAGTCGTGTCTATAGAGGGACGGGTCCACCATGGTTCACTTATACTGTTCCTGTTAGAGGTCCCCAACCCGTTCATTGCGCGCTAGATGCTGAAGTTGTATACATGATATATATGGAAAATCCGCTTGTTCCGTTATGATTCCGACAGAAGGTTTGATTAGACAAGGGCCATGGTGCCGGAATGTACGCATCCCTCCTACCATGATAACACCCAAAGAGGTATTAACGAGCTACTGGTGAAGAGGCTGAGCGAGGCTATGGAACTAAGGAACATTGTTTTACACATACTCACCAACGTAGCCTACAGTCCAATAGTTGGGGGTGGAGAGTAATATATGATGCAGTTCATCAAAAAGGGCAGACATAGCATAGTCACACGATGGGTGGTTCACCACGGGAACAGTGGGAGCCGGGTCATCAGACTTGGGTTGATGACATGGCGCAACCAGTGGAGAGAAAATGGAGCAGGAGGTCCTCGAAAGGTTCTTGGTGAACGCTCCTCGTTGAGCGTTGAGGGGGGTGTGTCAGCGACGGGCGGGGGGAGACGAATAGGCGTGCTGTAGGCACCTGAACGCGCGTCGTCCAAGCGTCTCGTGACGCGTTACGTTATGTACGTTACCCCATTCCCCGCACACGCGCGCCCTCAGGCTGTAGTTGTGCCATCCGTGTCTGATGTCATTACCACTGGTATGGTCCCCTTCCCCCTTACGCGCCCAGATACAACGCCATCTCGTGCTCCCTTCTCCAATCTCCAACCTCTTTCAAAGTTTCCCATGCGTGCTGCCCAGCTATGCGCTATTCTTCCGAGACAGACCCAACGTCACAGTGTTCGTGACTCAAATTTCGGGGCAAACCACGTAACATTTGTAACGTGTAAGCAACTCACATTATATCTATCTAAAATCTAAGAAGATATTCAACATCTTTCCTCTACTTGACGCCCACCTTTGCGGCAATTTAGCTGACTCGGACTCATGAACGATTGGCACCATATGTCAAAGATTGGAAACTTATTCGGTTCCGAGGTCATTCAATACACCGGGGCCCGACTCCTGGTTCGGGTCCCACTTTTCGTGGCATAACTGGTACCGTTCATGTTTGTGGCAAGGCCGCTCTTGGACATTACAAAAAAAGCGAACGTATTTTCTCTAGTGCTGCGGAGTGTGTCATGTGAGTTCGTTATCAAGGCTACCCAGACCCTTTCATAATGATCAGACGCTCAGTTGAAGAATTACGCGAATGTATGGGTGATTATGGGTTCATTTTCCCATGGGACAAAACCAACGTGATAGGCCCTTCCGTATCGGCCTCACTGCTGCAGCTTTTCGAGGTAGTATTAAAGACAAGGATGTAAGCTAGGTAGGTCTACGAGCACAGAGGTGGTCAAATAATATCCAAAGTGTTTTACGCAGAACACGCTTTTGCTGAAGGGTCGCTTTGGCTTGGAGACTGCTATGGCCCATTGATTTGTTGTTACGCAAGCTACAACAAGGTACAATTACAATGCTCTCGTGACAGAACGGCACCCCTTTGGTTAGGGCAGGGTCCATTTGCCGTTCTTCCATTGCACGACAGGGCGTAAGTGATGTGTTATCTACCCCCGCCGGTGAGCCTTGTTCCAGGTAATCTGCATTGGATTTCAAAAAAAAAAGGCTCGGGCGGAGATCTCGGCATTCGCAAGAACAATAAATGCAGTGTCGCGGTTCCCGGATATGTCAATGCAGCAACGTGTGTTCGTGGTCGCTAGAAAGGGTATGCATCGCTGCGAGGCACCTAAACATCGTGACATTTGCCATCCTTTGGCACGGTGAGGCACTCATCAACTTCCTCACGGTGATAGGAAGGAAATATTGCGCAATGGCCTAGGCAGCTCGGTACGAGGGTACACTACGTTTAAGGTCGTAGACTCAATCGTGGGATAGTCCCCAGAGTTCCGGCTGATGTCACAAGCATCCACAACGGACCAACTAAACCAAACTTAGGACGAGGAATAGCTTACCCTGCACGACACAACGACAGTGGCACCCCAAGCTCCACCGCAAGGGGGGAGTGGGCGCTGTGGGTTCCTGGTTATGCTCCGGGAACCAAGTCTTTGATAACGAGATACGAACGAACAAACTCCTACCGAGTCCAAAATCGGCGGGCTCACGGGGTACAGGAGTCGCCTATAAATCAAGGACGAAATTTCCTAGCGTAGAGTAAACAAGTCAATTGGTCAATCGCTCGATTCTTCGACCCCCCACTCACTTCATCAAGTACCCACATGCCTATGTCGTCTCCAACACCATTCAACAGCCTCACTGCTCTGTGTGTTCCAAGCCGCGACGTCAATCACAAACAGATCCTGAGTCCAATTGCAGAACAAGACTTTCAAGATTTCGGCCCCCCGGAAGGCCTCTATCAGTCGTTATCATACATTCCCGCTGCGTTCGACCCTTCAGCAGAAAGGGCAGATATACCCAGAATCTGGGATTCGCAACTTCAAAGTTCTTTATTGTTGGATTGTCCTTCCCCGCTTCATGATCAGGTATGGTTTAGTTCAATTGCGCCAGTGATCTATGACCACACAGCTTGCACAGACGACAACGTGTCCTAGCATTCCTGATGAGGTGGACTCACATTTGCGGCCATTGTGGCGGGCGTTAACTTCGGAGAAAGCACGATCAGGACAGTTTCCAGAAACCGGTTCTCATACGACACCCGCTCCCGATTGGCCTAATTGGCAATTTTGGGATGGGTTTAGAGCATTTCCGGATGGCCAAGCACGCGCAAATGTCCCGAGACCCGACCGGGTGAGTGCAGTGAGTGCCGTGAGAGAAAACATAACCCAGCTAACCTTGATGATATTAGTATATCACGGATCAAAGTGAAATTCTACACCGCACCGGGGGCTATGCGCTTGAACAGAGCGTCAACCTGCCCTGCATTCATGGAACCGACATCCGATTCCACTCCCCCATCCCGTTCTGCATTGCCTGCCACGCCCAATCACCACCCGTGTCACCACAGCAGTTTGGGAACACACTGGACGTCCTCCCAGGACCGCCCTTCCAACACCGTGACCCCGCGGCCCCAATCTTAGAAGGTTTAGACTTTACGGTACCTCAACGTGTCCCGGAAATAGGAAGTTCAAAGAGGTCCAATCGCGGGCGAAGAGAGTCCAAAAAGTGCCTCTGCCGTTATGTCAATTGCGGGAAATCCTATGGTCGATTTCAGGACCTCGAACGGCATATCAGAGAGAAGCATCAGACCCTACCCAAGTGCCCGTTTTGCGATACCAACTTGGCACGCGCTGAAAAGATACGGCGGCATCTCATAATCAACCACCAAGATTGTTTCACGGAGGAAGAACTCCGACAAATTCGGCGCTTGAAGAGCCGAAAGGACACGATCCAACTTGTCGCAGAATGCGGAGGAACGCCAAAGTCACCTGGCAGCAACATTCCCGATGCATGAGACCCAGGACTTTACCGTTCGACGTCTCGGCGCCACTTCCAATGGCATTGGTCAGGGGGGGGGAGGATTGACAAACGCTAGGCAGAATCTGGGCGATTTGTGGTGTCTGTATCGTATTTAAGTCGGATTGTACGTATTTGTTTGAGAAGCGCGCAGCGAAAGCTCGTGGCGGCTTATTGTCATTCACGACCTAACGGGCCTTCGTTTTCTCTCCTACTATTGTTAATGTATCCGGGCTGAACCTTACTGCTGCTCGACCTGCTTTATTGGCAACCTTGAACTGACAACTGTCGTTCGTTGCGGCGGGGGAGGCGTTGTTGGAACCGATGACGGCTTGGGCAAGTGACGGAGGACACCTCCATGATGGTACAGAGAATGGAGAGGCAGGATTGAGAAGCATCCGACCGAAGCCGTGACTGTTATTGAAGCAGTATGAGAAGACAAGAGGTACTAAGGGTGGAAAAAATATGTCCCTTTTCCATGTTTTTCTTCACCCCCCTCGTGTGTTTGTTGCAGATTGGGAGTTAGGCCCCCAACCGGAAGCAGTCCGACACGCGTGATTGCGATTGCACTAACTCCTAATCCGAGAAGATTATAAGAGGTAGATAACATATGTACCTTTTCACCTCGCGCCATTTGTTGTACCATATGATCAGGCCGTCTACTTCGTCACGGCCATATTTTTGTCACCACGTATCGGTCATCGAGAACATGGGTAGTACCCACTCCATAGCCACCATCACGGAGCGGAGGCACGTCTTTAACCTCACGAGCATTCGAGGGGGACTGTCATGGCGAGAACAAGTCTAGAGCACATGTCATCGGACCATCATGATAGTCTGGATCAGGGACAAACGTGCCTGGGACTGGCGCACAGAGTTGACTAGCGGTGGCTCAAAGCCAATAATCGGTCTGGTCGTTGGTCCCAGTTTCCGCGAAGATGTGCGTGAATACATTAGTCTGAGTAGAGTTCCTGATCTGATCCTAGATGTAGAGAACCAACCTCGAGATAGTCGTCAACATTATTTGGTTAATGGGATCGCATGGGGTGTGGTTCACAGACACTAGGTGAAGGGAGAGAGGGGGATGTAGTGGGAGGAGAAGATAGAGCGGCGATAGGGCAAACACCTGAACGGTGGATGTGGGCGTGGTTTTAATCCAAACTGAAGGATGGGGACGCGAGCTCTGTACATCGAGCGAAAAATAATTCTATCGGTATGGGTCTATCGCCCGTGCCCATCGCCCGTGCCCATGGCATGACCTACCATCTATCTACAAATTCAGGGGAGCAGTCCGCTGACGGATGACATTTAGGGGGTTCTTGTCTGATTTTGTGCATACTCTGACAGCACACGCCGAAATTCTCGTTATATGGGCCTAGACCTGTGTTGTTATCGATCTGTCACGTCCGACTAGACGCGCAAAAAAGAGCCCATAAGATGGTAGCACCACCTAGCAGGTTAATGATTGAAAACCAGCGACAGAAAGGAGGGTAGTGGTCGATAGGTAACACTGCAAATACACACCAAAAGGTCCAACATCCTCATAGCTCTAGACACACAGAACGACAGTGCGCGATGAACTGATTGGTTTCATAAATCCATGACGCAGCCGAGCAAAGGCTGGGTTAGGTGCCGTTTTGTAAAGAGCGAACTTGATGAGTACAAACAACCTGAGGCAGCCCGGAGTAGAGAGTGCATACACCCATGGTCATCCCTGAGGAGGCCATGTATGGTCCCTGCTGAGCAGGGTGTGATACATGACACTTTGTCAATGTGCAGTAGTATGAATGACGAAACGGAGGCAGTAGCCTACAGACTCGGACTGCCTCGTACTCAGTCACGGTATTCTAAGGTAGGGCTCACACGGATTCATTCAACCATCACGTGGGTGTGAGGCGGCCCGCTTTCCGTTATCGTACGTACACGTGGCGGCTTCAGGACAGCGGTATTGCCAGGCATCGAATAGCGGGCCGAGGTTGCCGGTACAGTCGGCGATGTGAGCGCGAGGCGATGAGAAGTCGAGCGATGAGCGCGGAGCAAGTAGGCCAATGAAAGCCTCTTGAGGAGGAGAGCACACGAATTGGAGAATAGAACTGGATGGATTTATTCACAATACAACACAAGCCTTTTATGCATGATTTTCTACAATATTTGCTGTGTGGTTTGGAGCTCCAGTAAAATACAACAAAAATGAAGAATAAAATGTTTTAAATCCTCCGAATGTGAAGCTCTTTTCGTTCGGGTTTTGGGAGCGGCGGAGATCTTGATTTCTTGTTCGTATGCATTCTTCGGCTTGGTCGGGCCGGGCTTGCAGCAATGCAGCAAACCCATGCCAATCTGTGACTTCGTTTCGCCTGTATATGCGTTTGCAGGTATCCTGATTCTCACAGACCCCGCAGCTCACGCTCCTGTGCAAGTAGGGCAGGAGCTTCTGGGAAGCGCGGAGAAATCTCACACTCAAAGGGGACCGGATTTCTGTGGAAGCACACAAGTTAACATCGACTTGAAGGTATATGGTGAGTCCGCTGACATAACAACACCGCGATCGACGAAACCATCCACGTCCAAGGGTAGCAGTTGTCCCGATCCATCTTTCTTACGTTCAATCTTGGTTGCCCAGAGCATGACCGCGATGTTGATGAAGAGAGAGTTGTTGGCCAGGTGTATACCAACGCACTGCCTATGGCCAAAACCGTACGAGACGTGACCCTCGCCCTTTGTGTCCGGTAGGGTAGGCGCAATGTCCCCACTAGCATCCAGATGGCGTGAGGGGTCAAAATGCTCCGAGTTCTC
>Ga0307512_10004076_pt1 | contig 16254 bp, 24 predicted proteins | sample 14_EM_MG_FD_200267 | JGI IMG/M metagenome (GOLD analysis project Ga0307512, IMG submission 200267) | Populus trichocarpa ectomycorrhiza microbial communities from riparian zone in the Pacific Northwest, United States - 14_EM | ecosystem: Host-associated > Plants > Roots > Unclassified | place...
TCAATTGTCAATTGCATACGGCGCGGTGTTACTTTATATACAGTAACTTGAAACACGTCCTTGTAAACCCATTGCAGCGCTGCGAGCGCTTTTTCTTCGGACAGTGACTGTTTCCACCTTCCCCCAGTCGACTTCGGACTTTTACGCGCCGCGTATCATCCTACATGACGCGACACAAAAGTCATGAGTTCTCATACTGTAAGTTTATGTACCACAATTGGCCATGTCCAACCGGGTCCGTGGGATGGCCAACACTACACATATACCATGTCCCCTTCCTTAACACACACCACCACAAGTACCATAAACTGAAACAACCACCAGGATGTACGTAACCACTCCTGCCAGCAAAGACACTACTGTAATGGCCAGAACCGTCTTAATCTGTTTTTCCTCCGAGTCTTTAATTTCACTATCGTAGTGATGCAGTGGATGTGTCCGCAATCGATCAGCCTACAATCCTAATAGTAACCTACAGCGCGACGCCACAACCCCAGTCTAAACGGCATGCCTACACCCGTGGCACAATTTTTTTTTTCTTCTCAGGTCCCATTGGTACCGCTAGATTGTAATCATTTGTCTATTCATCGAGCACCATCACGATTGATAGGGACCCCCGGAGGTGTGCATAGTGGCTCGGAGAAGGGTAATATACAGCATCATGGGGATATTTATCACCTGTGATGCGGATGGGAATAATCAGCGTTGTGGTTGTAAGTATCATGGCATGAGATCCAGAGCCGAAATTGGCCGTACGCTGTAAGGCGGACCTCACAACACCGTAAATGCCCCCGTAACGTTTTTTTTTTGTTTTGAGGGTGGAGGGGTTGGGATGAGTTCAATCTATCTACTTGCCTCTTCTGAGTTGGTGGATCCGTCCGAACTTCTTCACAATCAGAACTTCAGAATTCCCATTCGACTCGGAATCTGACACACTCACTTGACACCGCATGCTCTTGCCTTGCCCAATGGCGACGGGCTACGGATGACTTATTATACAGAGTTGCAAATTGGGACGGGAGCGGGTTGGTGGCGCCGTCAGGCGCCTGGAACCGAGAGAGAAACAATATACGGTCTCATAATACTTCTGGAATCCCCTCTCTGTTACCGTGCCATATTGCTATATATACAATACTTCTCCTCGCTGTTAAAAACGTAAAAGCGAGAAGGCATTCTTTCCCCCTTCCTGTACAAGCATCTGTACAGTACAGTGAGTACACTATACGGGCAATGTACAGTATCATCACGGTATTGCTTCCCATCAAAGGGGGGAAATTAGAGTGTTTCTGATCGGGTGCGAACACGTTGCGACGTACGCGTGGGCGATGGGAAAAAGGGAAAGCGTGGCACATTGATACGCCCGCGGCTTCCGCGCCGATGATCGCCAGCCGCTGATGCAACTGCTACTGCTGTAGTGTTGCTGTACGGTACGGTACCTTTGATCTTATCTTCTCTCCTTCTCTTCTAATTACAGCAGTGTCGCGCGGGGACACAAGGGCAACAACGCGTTGCGGCTGCGGTTCTTGTACGTATTCCGCCGTAACATGTGGATTGTGTGTGCCTGTATGTACAGCTGTAGGTACGGTATCACCACATGGTGTTGTATAGATGTATGGGTGTGTAGATGTAGCAACGAGCGAGTGGCCGTCGCCATTCGGCGAGGTGACTTGCGAGGGACTCGGAGCGATATCAAACGCCGCGAAAAACGGACCTATGGCGGTTCTTTGGGCCACCACATGGAACATATGCGTGAGCACGCGTTCGTCTTCGTCACCTTCACACCAAAAAAATCCTTCGCCAGTTCCCTATACGGCATAAGAGGTGATAGCGTATCCGATCCGATATACCACATCAGCCGTGGCCGTGCCCAATCACGTACTGAACGTTGGCAGACAGATGAACAGCGATAGATGTCAGCCCCATATACTACCCCATCGATCCCGGCACTGTCCTCGCAACGGGCGGAGTCCCCACAGGGGCCTTTCCACAAAGATATTGAACCACTCGTGGAAGTGTATGCTCTTTGCCCTCAGAAAGCAACGGCCCGGTAGTAAACGGGCCGTGCACCCGGGGCACCCAAAGCGTTCAGCTCGAGCTCGGATGCCCCGAGGTTGCGGGCAGTGGCGTACACCTATGTACGCACGGAACTGTGCAAGAAGAGGATTCGTGCATTCCACGAGTATCAGAGGCCGCTAGATGAATACAAACACTTGACAAGAGGGAGAGGGATTGACACCGGAGATCAGATGACTAAAGACTGCGAACCAAAAGAATGATGGAAGAGAGCGAGTTGTCAGAACGCGGAATAAATATAACAAAAAAGGGAGTGGAAAGGGAAGATAATGTCGACTTGTAATCAAAAGAACCAACAAAAGTGAAACAAATGCTCCCAAGACTACAAGCGCGCTACCATAACGCAGCAACGAGGGTTAAGGATAGAGGGGAAGACATCGGGTCACCAGGTAGAGTTATCGCTCGGCAGAGCCTGCGCTTCCACTGCTACTGCCACGCGTACGGGCAGTACCTATCGCATGTTCTGAACCAGATCCAGAGCGTGGAGATGTACGCGAAGCATAAGGTGGTTCGGGGTACGCATTCATGATGCTTGCAAATTTCGCCGGTACGGGGGGAGGCGCAACAGGAGATAGGCGTGGAGGCGGAGAATGTGAACGCGCAGGTGGCGCGTGGGCGTACGGGTTGGGAGGTGGTACTTCGCGCGGAGAGTGGCGGTGTACAGAACGGGGTGAGTAAGTGGGATCCTGCGGTGGGTATCCATGACTGCGGGGTGATATCGGCGGGAGGTCATCTATAGGGCCTCCGTTGCTATTGCGAGAGTCACGTCGCGCGTGAGAGTACGGACGTTCCGGCGGGGGAGCACCCCGCACATCCGAAATTGGTAGCTCGCCATCGGGGCTGACGTCCATGGAAGTCGAGTCACGGGATCCGCGACGTTCGTGACCATTACTACTGCTATTGGGGCTGTCATATTCATCTGGCAGAGCTGGAACAACAGTCGCATGGCGACCACCAAGAGGCCTTCCGCCGGAACTGCATGGTCAATCAACCTGCAACATGATCCAAGGTGAAATGTGCGCTTACCCGCCCTCGTTGAAATTTTGCCACACATAATCCTTCAGTCGGTCCGCGTTTGGCAGCTCCTGAATGAGGTGCTTGATAGTGTTCTGACCCAAACCGAAGAAGTCTGGCCCAGAGACCGAATTACTGTGTTGCCTGTTTCGAACATGGTTCGCTGCGCGCACGACGACAGACCAGGCACCAGTGGCTGTGCCAGCAACAATGGGCTTATCTGACATATCATTTGCAATGATTTGGAACTTGGGTCCGTCTCCGCCATCAAGGATGGTGCAATTATAAACCGTCTCCGCATTGGGATCGCGCGCTGAGAGGTAGCGCCTAGAAGATTGACATCAGTCAAAAAGTATGGGGAACACGTCAGAGCCAATCACCTGTTGACGGAATAGCCCACGGGGAAAATGTAACGCTCGGTATGGAAGTGTTCTCGCATGCACACCTCCCCAAGACAATTAACGGTCATGATACCGACATTCAAGGGGAGTATGGGCCGACCATTCTTGTCACGAGGAACCATAGGAATAGAGTAGCTCTTTGACGTAACAGTATGGGCCTTCAACCGTTTTGGCTTTGTATGACGCTGGACGGTAGTTGACGGAATTGGGGCGGCTACAGGACCAAGGGACGTGGGAGAGCCCGGGCCCGCTTGGTTGGGAGTATCCAAAGAATTGTTGCCATTGCCATTGCGTAAGGCAGTGGAGGAGTCACCATTGTTCGGGGAGTAATGCTCGGGGTCAGACCCTAATGGGGACATTGGAGATCCAGGGGAGAGTTGCTGATGTGTCGCAGGAGGGACGCCAGCGTTGTGAATGAATTGTGGAATCCGGTGCATAGGCTGACCAGCGGATGGGGGTGGAGGTGGAGGTGCCGGCTCAGATGGAGTAGCCGAGGGAGGTTTGATCCTGATTCGCTTGCCTGACGACGTGACAAGCGTCTGAGATGTGCCAGAAATTGTTGCAGGGGAACCACCGGGGTTTCCTGAGGTTGAAAACGAAGGTGGAACGCTGACGTCCTTGACTTTGGTGGATATGCTGGGGCCTGAGGCAACCTTGCCTCCTCTCCTCTGTCCCTTTCGGGCATCGCGAGCCTCTTCTTCTTCCCGTTCCTTCATCTCTTCAAGCTGGCGCTTTCGCGCTTGGGGACCGATATGACGAGAAGAATAGAGGGGATCCACATAGGGGTCCTCGGTCCTGCCCTCATCCATGGCTTCGTGTAAATTAGCTTGGAATGCGGACTGGGCATGAGTGGATTGGAGGGCGCGAGGAAATGCCGTAGGTGTGTGAGAGGGTTGCTGAGCATTTGGACTGTGCGGGGTAGGGCTAGAAGGCGGGCGTGTGGCGGTGGCTTCCAGTTCGAGTATTCGGTCGAGGAGCATGCTAAAAAGAAGATTGACGCGAACGATAGGAATGATAGGGCAAGAACTACATACCCTCTTTCCGTGCCCCAATTAGCATTTCGTTCACCTGAACGCCTGAGCTCATCCTCGAGGTCTCTGTATTTCTATAGAAGAGACTTGAGGAGAGGGAGAGGACGGGCAAAAACATGGAGGGCTGACCTCTTCCAGCTCCCAAAATTTTCTTTTGAGCTTGTAGTATTTTTCGCTGACGTCTCTAGGGTCTTTGGAATTCTGTAAAGAGGAAGGAGTGAATGGTTGATGAGGGGGTACGGGTGGGGGGCCCATGATGACGTCTCTGTCTGCGGGAGGAGGAGGGGGGAGCATTTGGGCGGGCCTGCGGGACATTGATGAGGGGGGAAAGAGGGGAAGTTAAGAGAAAAGAGGAAGGAGAGAAGAGAAGAGGGGAAGAGAGGAGCAGCCGCGCCTTGCCCTTTGGGTTGAGCCCGTGTTTGGGAAATGGTTGTGTCATGACACTAGGTCAGGTCAGGACAGGACGATTTCAGGTCCACCTGATTTCCGTTCCTCTCCCGGATGGGGTCACACATTCATTTCATTTCTCATTATCTGCAGTGTCAACCCCTTCACATCACACATAGATGTCCATCCCTATATCGATCGTAGCTTAGCTTGGACGAGAGAGGGGCTGTGAATCCCCGAGTGGCTGCGATATCTTAATTAGTCGTCCGTCGCGGCGTTGAGTCGGATCCTTCCCTTTTCCGGTTTCTGCTCAAAATCGCTCCCTTTTTTTCCCGGCCGAGTGCGGTGCGCCGCCGTCTGTTGCCACCTGATCGCCTATCTCTAATCAGCCACTCATCCTAATTCCACCCCACGACTGTATCTGAGACGTTTGGTCATTTCGATCAAACAGCCGAGCGTATCACCGCCCTCCACGTGGGTCTTACGTTTTGGTTGCCACCGATCGCTACAATGCCCTCTCCCGAACCTCGAGGGATTATAAACAGGTTACACAAAGAAGAATTCTCCCGGTTCCCGGCTTCCCCCGATTAGGTTACAGGCTTGCCTTTTCAAGTATCGAACACGTGTGATATCATAAATCATAAATGTGCCAATTCCTCAGAGTCTCAAGCCACGCCATCATTCCAAGCCCTTCCCACTCTCTCGGTTCCACCCAAACCATCATATCATTTTCCGTGGCGTGGCGTTCAGCCACAAGCGCTTGCATCATACCGTACTGTACTGTCCAGGACTCTATCTCCTTCCACAGGTTTTGTCAGAACCGCCGCTCGCCTATTGCGTTCCTGCGAATCCCGCGCCCCAGTTCCTCGGAACCTCCGCCACAAACAAATATTACTGTATCCTCCCTCCACCCCCTTTTCAACTTCGTCTTAAATAGCTAGCGGCCCCCTGGCTGGGTTCATCAACTTCCTCGTGCAATACGCCACACAGCCTTCTCAAACTCCGTGGCGTTCGATTCCATCAAACTTGGCTGCCGTTTCCCTTCGGGAACAATGCGCGCTTTATAACCCCCAAACCCACTTATCGATGCTACCATTACGGAATCCCCCCCGCACGATACGATACCAACCTCTCCTATCCAGCGATACCGCTCCGAGTCAGAAACATTCACCCATGCCCTATGAGCTTTATCAATGGACATTCTCAACGCGCCCCTGATGGTGTCTAACGCAGAAAAGTTCCCAAAAGAAGGACATTGCTCTGACTGTTAATGCATCTGTCAAGTCACCCTTCTCGGTGATGTCGGGGGAGGGTCCAAACATTAACTTGTTCGGCGCTAAAGTGACAACATTTTCGCAACCAGTGGGCGGCCGAGGACAAAAGGAACCAAGTTGTGATTGGCTCATATCTTTTAACCGCCCGTCACATTTGCTTCGGCAACACCGTCTTCGCTGACTCGCTCTCTCAAACACCGCACCCTACTCCCTACCTTTCGAAACTTCCCTCGACAGTTCCCCGAGATAACGTGACGGAATACCCTATTGTATGCGTCTCAATTTCCTCCATCTCACTAGACCAGTCCCTCATACGACGTCCACAAAGTGATATCCCTTATCATGATCAGTCGTTCGGCAACATGAATGAACATCGTTTGGCGGCGGCTACAGTACCAATGTCATGGCATGATGCCTCGCCCTCTGACAATTCACCGCCGTGCGTGCATGCCGTTTCTCTTTCCCTTCTTCTATTGCTTTCTGGGGTCCCCGCGCTCATACACCAATGGCGCTCGAGAGTACAAGTACAGCACTCCACAGCACTCCAGAAAGTACCCTCGCGGTCTCGGAAATGTGAGAGAGTCCAGAAGTAGAAAGGAGTAAAGTTCACGAGGTCACGGTCAAAGTTTAAAAGAGAGGGGGCGTGGCGCGGCACTGGCGCGGCGTGGCGTTTCCAAATGGAGAAACGGACCTTGTCAAAAGCACAAAGTTGGCATTGTCCGACGATTTGCGCTCATTGAAACCTGGAAAGAGGTCCCGTGTTTGGCGGGGATTCCAAGTGGCTCTGCACATTTTGCACATTCATATCGCGAACGGTCACCATTCACCATCTTCCATTGGTCGGTGGAAGTTTCGAATTTTCGTACCCTTTATCGGTTTTATTGCATCCATGCGAGATTGCGACCCTGTCCCGTTGCACGTTGTAACAGTGGTCGTCCGGGGCACCGTGTTGGCGCTGGCTTGGACGTACAAATTAAGTCCCTACGTCCCATTTCTCATGGGTCTTCGCGATGTCCGCTTCTACGCCGACCGTTTTGTCACAAGTTGCGACCATACGCCTGCGGACAGATCCCACAGTGGTTGATTGGCTGGGTAAATGTGGGTCATGTACGTAAACACATGTCTCCGAGTCCCCAGTGGGGTTTTGCGTCCATCGGTGGTGGTGACGATATATCGTATTCCCTGGATGTTGCGCCCCCACCAAGCCCCAGAGTGCTGGAATAAGGTACCACCGTTTATGGTATGGCCAGGGCTACCTTATCACGCGGTAGATTATATGACGTGTGATTGCGTTTTTATGATGAATCTCCATGGTCCTGTGCTCGTCGCGACAGCACGCTAAGCGACCCACACAGTCATTCTGGATCACTCGTCCAAAGAAGTGGGGTTTTAAGGTAATGGCGTAATGCGCACAAACGCCTCCGGCTAGTCGAATAAGGGTCTTATTCGTGTCATATGATTCCCCGCCCCATCCCTTCACACAAAGCAGATGGAGAGAAGAAGCGAGGACGAAATGAAAAGGCCTGTTCCAGCCCTTGTGCCGCGCATGACATATGCCACGTAATAGTGGTGGAGTCTGTGGCAACGTCCGCGAAGTGTGTTGCTGTTGGGGGGAGCGAAAAAGCTCCGAAAACAATAATAGAAGGATTGGTGGATTCGGCGACGCTGTACGGCTAACATATATATTGTTGCACTACAGTATTGATGGTTTTTTGCACGATTGCATCATATCACACTGTAGGCGTGGGCGAGCCCCGCGTCATCACGAGTTGAGCCCATCAAGCGATCTGACGACGCCGACCCCCAAAGGGGGACCGTTGCCGACCGGCAACGCCAGCGCCTCACCACATTCCACATTGTTATTGACATACATCACGCCGCCAACCGCCGGCCAATCAGGGAAGTGTTGCAATGCGTCGCCCATGGACATCATTTGTTCCTCATTTATATACGCATACAGTACAACACAAGGCGTACAAGTGGTTACAGTGACGTGTGCGAGTGCGACGTCCAATGTGTGCACCAATCATGATGAGGACATGGCAAGTCGTCAACGCGTTTCGTGCACAGCACGGAGAGCTGTATTAATGGTACCTTGAGAGGTACAGGGGTTGCGGCGTTAGGCGCGGTCTGGGTTGGGGTCTTCAAGTTGGTGGCACGGGTAGAACGGATCATTTGATATTTTTGTGGCTCAAGAGCGCCCTACCCTGACCGAAAAACCTCCTTTACTCTTGACTTTACTTTGACGTTATTACAAATTCGCAAAAACTCCCACACTATTTTTTTTTCTCTTCTCTGCTCCTGTGATGCACCCTGTTCGGATCATGCATTCGTGCATTCCATTTTATGAACGTGGAAGATCCAATCTTCCTTCTCCCCTCCAGTTAGAGAAGAGGGGATGGGGAACTGCGGGGTTCGGGGTTGTTCCGGTTAAGGCGGGTGGCGTTGGATTCGGCGCTTGGGGCCGCATCGACGATCAAGCCACGGGTTCAAGTGTCCAGCACTGTGCTTGACCCTTGACCGGACTGGACACATGTCCAGGCCGTACACCACAGTGATTGCTGACAACTCTGACATATTGTGCGGCGCCAAGTTGGAGGTGCCGGTGCGAGCGCTGACAGGGCCGCAGCCAGAAGTTTGTCTGTTTTGTTATTTTCCGCGACCTATTCTATCAAAAAATGGACGACATCAAACCCCAGACGTCCTGGAACCTGCCATCAGTTGCATCAGCCCTGCTCATTGACGGTGGCGGTACTCCCAACGCCAATATGGCAATATCTCCGTAAAAGTCCCACGCATACACCTACACCTACACTTACACCAACCCAACACGCACACGCTGAAGTTATTTACAAATTCGCCCATGGCCACCTATCTCTCTTATCTCTTGATTCCTTCCTCTCTGCGCGACGTATCATATATCTGTACCGTTACGGACTTTCGGAACGTATTCTTCTTATCGAAGCGGTGATAGTCGTGCGGCGCACCGATATGTTTATTTTGGTCGTTTGTTTTTTTCCTTTTTTTCCCACCGTTCTTATCATCAGCCACGCTGCAATTGACAGCCATCCCATTCCACGCGACGACGCAGCGGCTCAGCTAATACGGGGGCCCAACGATATGAAATTTCCTCTAAACTTCACACTTCTATGGAATGCGTGATATCTATCCTATCCTATGCTGCCACGGTCCCGCCAGGACTTCGGATTCCCCGCTCCACCGTCCGTATCTCGGTGTTCTGTGTAGCCCCTAGCCACGAATCCAGACAAGGCGAAGCTTTGCGGACACGGACACCTACGCCTGCATGCAGGGCACCCCGCTCTCTTACGGGGCTTCCCCTTCGCCACGGATCCGGTGACCCATATGATACAGGACGAAACTGCAGAAGAGAGGAAGTCAAGAATTCTGCCCTTCGCTCACTTGATCATGTGATAGTGGTGGAGATGGCGGCGGTGGGGGTCATGATGGTGGTGGTGGTGGGTGGAAATACAAAAAGTAGTAGCAATGGTGGAAGTGGCGGAAGGGGGAGAGCAGGATATGGTGATACAAATGCACATACGGAAGTGGCGCCATCGCAGTCGTCAGCCCAGCCAAAAGCAACGTTGCGCCTACGGTGCCGAGAGCGCGGTACATCTGCCCGGCAAACAGCGGAAACGCCGCCGCGAACGCCGTCCGCATCGTCGTGTTGCATGCCAGCGCGCTCGCAGCGAGCGGCCGGTACGCGACGACGATGTACGTGAACGAAGACGTGAAGATGAAGTACGTGCCCGTGCCGAACGGGACCGACGCGAGCACGGGCACGATCCAGGGCGCGCTGTGGTACGTCGAGAAAGCAAGCGCGAAGAGCGCAAGCGGTACCAGGATCCCGCCGACTTGTCCCATCAAGAGGCGGAACTCTGCTGGTGGATCTCCACCGTGCATTTCTTTGTACATTCGGTACTTTCTTTGGATAATAGCCGAGTCCGCGTCAGTTCTTTTCCGGACAGAGGAAGAAGATGGGGTAAAGGGAAGATATGTGAGTCACACCGGTTCCAATAAGGCATCGTGCACAAGCCAAGGAGCATTCCGATTGCGATCCCGAGGAATGTAAGGCCTGTACTCTGCAGGTTGAATCCGTGCTTCTCTTGGAATATGATAGGAAACGCTTGGAATGTCAAATAGAGGATCCCGAGGACTATCGAATCCCTACGAGCATGTCAGCGGCATGGTGAGATACCTACCTGTTGTTTCTGGGTACCATAGATTCAGGAGAATCGCCATGTGGTCGAGAAGTATAAGACCTGTAGAGCATGTGAGGGCAGGGCTTGTCAAGAGGCCTAGCATCCCTACAGAACGGTTTATAATACCTGACGAGCAGTGTTCGCGCCCGACTGGTGTGTTCTGTCTTTTCCATGGGTGCGTACCAATTTGGATCACCGGTATCACTGCGAAGGCTACGTTCCGACCTGTGGATAACAAGCAAAGTTGTTTTTTCATATGGTGCTCACCGCTCCGCCTTCATTTTGAGGATCACAGGGATATATGTCTCAGGTACAACCTTTGTTGTTTGTTTCTGAATTAGCGAAAGGAGTGGTCGTCATCCAAGTAGTCGGGCTTACAATGATCAGTACTAAAGCTTGGAGAAATGACCAGATTAAAAGAATGTAAAACGTCCATCTCCAATGGAGATGTTGGTTGATAAAACTGTTTGCGTCTCGTTATCAGGGCTGTTATGTGGGAAGCATTCCTCAAACGTGTGCATGTACTCACCCACTGAGTATTGGTCCTAGCTCGGGCCCCAAAAACGGGCATATTGTGTACACGGCCATCGGCCTACACGAAGATCACGCCAGTGACCCATGAGAGACGCACGACGGTACCACAATGGCGGTCACGACCCACATGGCAACTTCCGAGTTGGAGAACATATCACTAACGCTTCCCCCGGCCACACTGAGAAACGCAGAGCCACAGTACCCGCAGATGAACCGAAAAGTCAAATAAACAGCTGTCGGTGTGTATCGTGTTATCCAAGGCCCAACGCACACACGAGGGGTAGCATAACATACATACATATGTGAGGTGCGAACGCAACAGGGAACATGCATAGGAAGAACAGGCTGAACGAGACACGGTAGACGATGTTGCGTCCATGGATCTCTGACATTGGGCCCGCGACGAGAGGACCGAGGCCAAGGCCTAACACGAAGAGGCTGACGCCGAGGATGGTAACCTCCTTGCTCACATAGAATTGTCTCGCTACGGGAAGTTCCACAAATGCCGCCTGAAAATACACATATCACAGCAGATTAGCATAGGGACCCTCGTCGGGGGGTCTTCCATCGTGTAGGGAAGAAAAACAATCGCAACACACCATGGAGGAGGCACAGGTGACACAGATGGACGCGCTGGAGATGCAAAGTACGGCGAGCCACCGGCGTACAAGGGACAACTCTTGCGGATTCTCCTTGGCGTCAAGGGAGACTTCGTAGGCGCTTGCAGCATTGGAGGTGGCCGCCGACTCGGATGAGGGTGGTGGGGGCGGGTCATGGTGTTTGTGTCGCGAGTGGTGGTGCCAAAAGTCGAACGTCGCGTTAGGGTGCCAGAAAAACATCAGGGTGAGAGTTTGCTATAAGAGCCTGAGAAAGGGCGCAGAGCATGGGTCGATAGTTGGGCGGAGGTCGTGTTGCCCCCCTGGCGCGCGTCGGCACCTGTGTGTGAATTGTTCATTTACCAAGCTTGGGAAAGCCCTGTGCCCATTTGCCGTATTCGTTGACACTTTCTCTGAACCCACTATCATCCCAAACTCGCGCCCCTTCTCAAATTCTGCCTACTATCCGATGTCTACGAGCAATCAATCGGCCGGCCCTTCGACCTCGACCGACAACTTTACCGCCATATTCAATGCCGCCTTAACCGAGTACGCAAGGGTAACAAGAAAACGTCTCGACACACATCCTTTTGCTGCTCAGCTCGACGCCTGCGATAGTCCACAAGCCGTCTCTGACATACTTCGGACACAAGCCCAGGCTTTCAGTAAATTTCGCAAGGGCGATGAGAAATTGATGGCCGTATTGGATCCAACAGTCCATATCTTATTCACATTTTCTGCGACGCTTGGAGAAGGGATCGGTCTGGTGAGTTCCCTCGTTTTATTTGGTGTGGCTACTCTCCAACATCACATTTGCAGCCGTTCTCACCTGCCAAAACAATCTTTACTGGCATCGGCGTTCTCCTCGGGGTAAGTCTCGTCTGAAGTTCCTTATTGTGGATCTGTGTGACACCCAATTCCCAGGCCGTGAAGGATGTTGCAGCCAGCCAGGAAGCACTCATACACCTTTTCGAGCGTATGCACTTGTTCCTCCAACGACTGAACCGTTACACTGGAATGCCATTGAAGGGAGATATGACGGAGTTACTCGGGAAGATCATGTCGCAGGTGCTTTCAATTCTTGCACTTCGACCAAGGAAATGATGGACAGGCGAATAAGTAGGTTGGATTGTCTGGTGTGCCGTTCTTCCATGGCTGACTATGGCGCAGAGATGATTCTGAAGAAGCTAGCTGGAAGGACAGATGTTGAAGATGCAATTTTGCAGTTGGACACGCTTACGAAAGAAGAGACTTTGATGGCGGTGGTTCGGAACTTGGAGGTTACGCACCGAGTGGATGGGAACGTTGAAGCAACCAAGCTCCTCACTGAAGATATTGATGACAATGTAAAGATTATTCACCATGACCTGAAGACAACCAAAGACGGTACGCAACGTCTTCTCTCCGTCTTTATACATACTGGCTGACTTCCCATTGTACGCCAAAATAGTCACAGACGAGGTCAAACGTTCGTCACTTCCCAGCGGCGCCATCGTTGAAAGTCAAAGCTAACATACGTCCACAGGAAACCAGTTGAAAGAGAAACTCCGATCATGGCTCTCTCCTCCAAACCCTTCCATCAATCATAACACCGCATGCGAAATTCAGCATCGTGGCACTGCAACCTGGTTTATCCAAGGGAACACATTTCGGGAATGGAAGCAGAATGGTTGTCTCTTGTGGATTCGTGGCAATCGTAAGCTTGTCCCGCGCTCTCCATCTGTATGCTTGCTAATACTCTCCCGAATTCTCAGCGGGCGCGGGGAAGAGTATTCTTTGGTACGCGGCTTCTCGTCTGTTTTTGTGATAGAGAATTCATACACTTGATAAGCTCGGCGATTATCGAGGAGATCAAGAACATGCGAGGGTCCAGGTCGGCGTTGATCGCATATTATTACTTCGACTACAAGGACACCTCGAAGCGCGACATCCGCGGCTTGTTGGCGTCAGTTCTCTTCCAACTCGGTTGCAGCTCTCATACTTGCTGGGACATTCTTCGTCGTTTGCATACTGCGTGCAACGATGGCTCCGACCAGCCCAGTAGTGCCTCCCTCATAAAATGTCTTGGGGACATACTCAAACTGCCAGGACAACTTCCGATTTTCGTCATTTTGGACGCTCTGGATGAATGTCCAATTACCACTGAAACACCGTCAGCCCGCGAAAAGGTGCTAGATTTCGTTGAAGGTCTTGTTGGGTCGGGGCATTTGAATCTATTCCTTTGTATCACAAGTCGCCCCGAGCAAGACATACAATCCGTCCTCAACCCCCTGACATCGGCATCACACCGTGTCTCCCTTCACGAGGAAGGTGGTCAAAGAGAGGATATCAATAACTACCTTCGCTCCTTTGTTCAGACGGACAGAGCAATGCGGAGATGGAAAGAAGAGGACAGGGAACTGGTTATCAACACGCTCTCTGAGCGAGCTGGCGGAATGTGAGGCTCTGTTACGATACCTATTCGAGTTATCGTTCCTGACATTTTGAACAGGTTTCGGTGGGTGTTTTGCCAACTGGACACACTTCGTCGATGTATTCCCTCAAGCATTCGGAAGGCTCTGAACGAACTCCCTACGACCCTGGATGACACATATGAACGGGCGCTGCAAGGGATCCCTAAAGAGAAGCGCCAGCATGCGCATCGCCTTTTCCATTGCCTGGTCGGGGCGATTCGACCGCTTCGTGCTGAAGAACTCGCAGAGATATTCGCGATCGATTTCGAATCAAATGCGATATCTAACCTGATGGAGGACTGGCGGCCCGAAAATGCTGAAGAGGCTGTGCTTTCGACGTGTTCGACTTTGATCTCTGTCATCGAGGACCATGATACAAGAATAGTTCAATTCTCTCACTTTTCGGTCAAAGAATTCTTGACCTCGGACCGGCTTCGGTGTTCCGAAGTCGGAAACATTTACCAATACCACGTTCCCTTGGATTCTGCCCACACTATTCTCGCGCGGGCTTGCCTGGCAACGCTGTTGCAGTTGGACGAGAATGTGGACAACGATCACCTCGAGCCGTTTCCTCTGGCATTGTATGCTGCTCAGAACTGGGTCAGACATGCGAAATATGAGGACGTGGCAGCACGGGTTCAAGATGCCATGGAATCGTTGTTCGACCCAACGAAACCACATCTTGCAGCATGGGTTCGGGTACACGATGTGGATTCTGGTTCCAACTTGTATTGTAACCGGCCCGCGGTGTCCCCGCAGGAATCTGCATTGTACTATGCAGTACTGTGTGGGTTCAGCGGGATGGCCGACTACCTCATCACCCACGCAGACAGTGTCATTGCCGAATTTCGTCGTTCGGGCTATCCGCTACATGCGGCATCGGACGCTGGACACACTGAACTCGTATATCTGCTGCTTCAACATAATGCCGATGTGGATGCCGAGTTGACAAGTTACTTTAAATGGACCTCATTGCACATCGCGTCAACTCTTGGACATGCGAAAGTTGCCAAGCTCCTTCTGGAGCATGGGGCCAACATCAACGCACTGTCCACTAGCAACAGCACGCCCTTGATGTGGGCATCAGAAAAAGGACACCTCGAGGTTGTGCGGCTGCTGCTTAGTAATGGAGCGGACGTGCACATCCGGGACGAAGGCGGTCATACCGCATTTCAAAGAGCTACCGGGAATCAACGTGTCGAAATCGCGCAGTTGTTGTTGGAGCACAGTGCGGAAAAAGAGTAGGGGGCGTGACAGCATCACAGTATCAAATGTTTTATCCCATACACCATTCACCCACTTCATTTTATACTTTTTTGGGTTATTCAAGTGCTTTTGGCGCATACTGTACTTAGCATACGTACCACCCGCACATTATTGATAGCTGCACACATTGAAGTGAACAGAACACTCTCAACAATAACATCAATGAAGACGCACAGCAAGTCCATACCTCAAGACACAATTTACGTGCTTGGGATGATATTTGTGTGCATGGGATATTGCGGACAAGAATTTGTCTGCTCAGTCCAATATCGGGGGCATGTTGTTGTACGCTCTAAAGTTGTGTAATAGAGTGTCCTGGGGAGAGGCTGTATTCCCCGTACACTCTTGGTGTGCACGGCAACGATCTTCACACTTGTTCCGACCGTGATCTGAGTGCGCACACTCAGAGCCCTATAATCTCTCCTAGCTCCTAGATGTCACCCGTGTCTGATGTTTTCTCTCTACTCAATGTGTGTCGCTGAGAACCTGCATGGGGACCCTCACAAACACGGAGTACGTTGTAGAAGCATATAACCTCCTATGGCCGATGGACTTCTCTTGTTGTCACGTCTGCGCCCACTAGGCTCAAATGGGAGTACTGTGCCCATGCCTCAGGAACCCCACCTGCGACAGCTGGTCGTGCTACCCTGCGATCTCGGCGCCGCCACCTCGCAACTTCCACCTCCGATGGTAGTTCCACCTGGCACAAGAGACAACGTGTTGCCGGGAAAGAAACTCATTTTTGGCCATTTATGGCCTACACATTCCCGGGTTGGATGGATTGGCCAATCAGCACCATCGGTTATGCTTCCCAGTGCATCAGGAAAACCCCTAATTTGCTTTTTGTGCTTTTTTGTGCTTTTTTCACTTTTTTCAAGCAAAAAAAGTAAAAATCCAGACTACTTAGAAAAAGCCCAGTCCTCTACTTTTCATGAACTTTTTCATACTTTTTGGGTACTTTTTCAAAAATTCAAAAATTCATACCCTATTTTTGTGTGCAATATT
>Ga0307512_10004077_pt1 | contig 16254 bp, 16 predicted proteins | sample 14_EM_MG_FD_200267 | JGI IMG/M metagenome (GOLD analysis project Ga0307512, IMG submission 200267) | Populus trichocarpa ectomycorrhiza microbial communities from riparian zone in the Pacific Northwest, United States - 14_EM | ecosystem: Host-associated > Plants > Roots > Unclassified | place...
TCCACTCAATTGCGTGGATCCTCGAGCTGAGTGGCGGTGGTGGTGAGAAACGGATCTTCCCGCCACACCGTGGAAAACTCTACTCCTCCCGAATATGCTCTTGCATGTTTGATCTAGAGACTTCTTGAGATGCAGCCGCAAGGCACCTGGAGGCATGTGGCAGGTGGCGGGTGGCGGCCTGCCGAAATCTTGACGTCAGTCGATATCATAGTCTGAACCTAATCTTTAGCGCGGCCACCGAGACAAGATCTCACGATGCCTCACGGCCATGGTGTTGACAATTGCAGCCTTCGATTCTGCAGGATAGGTAGACAATTGGATCTTGGGGAGAGCAGATCTCCGACTCAGATTTTCCAGAGTAATCTGCTGCTTGCTTCCCACGGATTGTGGGCGTATGTGTGCGCATTTGGGCCGGGGATGATGGTGATGATGGCGATGGTGATGATGGCGATGGTGATGACCGCGATGGTGATGGTGTCGGTGATGGTGATCATAGTACCAGAAGCACTTAGACAAGTAGGACAGACTTAGAGCCTTCTATTAGCCAAAGCTTCCAGACTTAGAGCGTTCTAGTAGCCAAAGCTTCCACAGACTTAGAGCTTCTATTAGCCAAAGATTCCGGACTTAGAGCCTTCTATTAGCCAAAGCTTCCACAAACTCAGAGTTTGTCATCGGCCAAAAGCTTCACGTGGAAAACTCTACTCCTCCCGAAACGCGGCTCTCTCAAGCAGGCTCTCAAGCAGGCTCTCAAGCAGGCTCTCAAGCAGGCTCTCAAGCAGGCTCTAGAGGAGGCTTTCAATTGCCAGCGGCCTCTGATGCAGACTCGCAGCGATAGTGTGTATAGTAGCGGTATAACAGCAGGCACTAAAGACATGTATAGGTCCATCTCTGGCCGGCAGCCGTATATAGTTCCATAGGCCCACGCGCACATCTCTATGAATCGACTATAGATGACTATAGGCTGCGCGTCGCGCAGGGGTCCACGGGAAGCTTGCTATGAGCTGCGCGTGTGCACGTGTGCGCGTAGCGCAGCCTATAGGCGATTTGCACTTTTGCCGATGCCTTCATCGCAATTATATTGAACATGGTTTAGATTATGTAACACAATTAACTGATACATAGAATTTCTGCATTGAAATATTTTGCGCATGCCGGCGCATTCTTTTCCATGCTCTCTAATGTCCATGTATGCCAGCATATGCCCAGTGGCATCTCCCAGGGCCTGGTGAGAACAGCTGGCACAAACATTTCAATGGCATGATTCAAATCTGTTTTGGTTGATATTGTACATATATCCTAACCCCTTGTTGAGATCAATCGAGTACGAATAGAGATATTGAATTGACTATCGTACAAAAGTGATTGTCTAAAGAGCAAAGAGAGAGAAAGACAGGCGAATATATATGGGAAAGGAGAGAGCATACTCGGCTTCGCCGAGTATCACATCCAGAGACCAATGCCGGGCATCACTGCCGGGGCTAGCCCTACTCCTCAGCATGGGGGCAAGCGAGGCTGGTGGGGGCAAGCGAGGCCAATGGGGGCCGTAAGCCACCGGCCTAATGCCCGAGCCCGCCAGCAACAAACACTAGGGAAGCCACCGGGCCAAATCCCGTGCCAACACCCCTGTACTATGTATGTAGTTGGTTGAACATTTTATCATGTTAGAGCAATTTATTGGTTTCCTGGTTTATTACTATCACATTATTCTGATAACAATGAGGAATCCCTTTGACATGTATGAAAATGCTTAATACTGCTCAATTGACCAATATTACCACATCCAACTAAATACTCAATCATTTACAATGTCATATTTGTTGGTATCTTGTATTACTGTAGTATTTGGAGCTATTCCCCCGTAATTGGAATCTTCAATTTCATCATATGCTACAATCACTGGACTCTGGGAATCATGCTGCACTCGTGTAAATGTAGCACTGCAGTCACACCAATAACCGGGTTATTTTTTGGCATAGTACATGTATGTAACCCATGCATGACGGTCTTACGTTTAATGTTCCCTTTAGGCACCCTGCAGCAGCGCTCTGCAACTCCATTCAAACTTTACCCATTAGAGTCGTTCAGAATAATAGTTCACGCAAAAGAACACACCACTTCATCCCACTTCACCCCTCCAATCCTTTTATCCGGCTTTCAAAATACACAGCAGTTGGATGATAAATTGCACCCACTGTCACTCCATGGGCCGAGTAACATTTTGGGATCGGCCCAATCGGAAACCATGTTGGCCAACGATCGAGTGCAGTTCATGTCGGTCTTATTGGCAATCTGCTCTATGTTTCCAATAGTAAGTTTTCCTAGCCATTGTACGTGTCGCCGATCATACCACACCTTGGTTATAGTGTTACACAAACAACTTGAATCTGCAGCTGTTCGAGTGAAGTGTTGGTTGGTTGGTCGATCAGTAAGAGCTGATTTTTGTGATCACAATCGATACATGCGGAAAAATAGATCATATACTCGCTGGCCACCGTTAATGGTTTGGTCATTATGGTTTACCGTTTGGTATGGTCAGAATGGCAGGCCCTGGTACCGAGTGAGTTGAACGATTCCTATGCTTCCATGGGTGGAGTACCTATTGGTAACATTATGGATGTACCCGATAGGCTGAAAGAGAGGGATTTATTCAAGGTGCGTATGTGTATGATCGGCGTTTTTTAGGATCGATCGCTATTTTAAATTTCAAAAGTGGTTGTCTATCAACGCATGGCCAATCATAATTCAAAAGTAGATCACATTGACAACACGACCGACAGAGGGAACACAATAGCGACTGACAGCTACGACTCTACAGACACTTAGAAGCAGATTGGAGGACACTCCATCAACGCGCGAACTGCGGTAGCACTAGTACGCATGCTGTGGCTGTAAGTTGACACCAAACAGTAATATTCGCCCCTTGGTGTGCAGCAGGTTTCGAGGCTTGCGCAAGGTGAATGTCGCCGTCTTGCATTCTGAGACACCATCATTGCAGGAAGGTGCAATCGCCAGTGGTAAATGGCCTATAAGCACATGTGGTCTGGTGAACGAAAGTTAGAATTTTCAAGCATGCAGAGCACACGCTATAATTCTATTCGCTTGCTACTTTCAGATCGGAACGCATCTAATGTGGAACACGTAACCCCTCACCCAAAACTGACCGGTGTACCATGCATGCCCTGGAGCGGTCTTGTGGTTGGCGCGTTGCATCATACAGACTACCCGTTTTGTACATACATCCGTCGCAGTTGAGCCTCACAATTCAAGGTAAGAGGGGTAGATACTCTATAAGAATTTAATCGATCCTAAACATTACCCTCCTCTACAGTATCAACAACACAATTCCACCAAGGTAGTCCGGAGCTTTCTCTCTTTCAGCCTGACTGACACACACAGCGACCATGTCAAGCACATCCAGCAGCCACATCATTAGTAGCCACAACACGACCAACACCGGAAACACAACAACCACCAGCAGCAACAACGCTACGGACAACAGTCATACCTACTCGAATTCCAGGCACATTATTTACAATATTGGCCGGTGAGTCTCTTCGGAACCTGCAAAAGTGAAGAAGATTTGCTAACCTGGCCCCTATGACTAGAGATGACAGTCAGGCTCGACACGTCCGACAATTGCGTCGTGACAAGATATTGGAAACGAGTAAGTGACTACTTTAGATCGGCAAGAAGTTAGCTTTAATGGCTTAACGAATGATTCCCACTAACTGACTACCTGCTCGCGCTAGTTGGCCCACAAACGGAGAAGAGTGTGTTCTTAGGCCTGCTGCCACCTATGACTAACCAGGACGAGCATATCTCACCAGTTAATCCTGATGATCCGAAGTTGTACTGGATCTTCCAAGACATCAACTTTAAGGATTGGGAATCCGATGGTTCACAGGTGCTCTGGATATTTGGACCACCCGATCACGGACTTACTGAAGTTGCTTCGCATACTATCGGACTAAAAAAGGGAAATGCCTCAGGTGCTGTGTTCTACTTTTTCTGCTCGATGTTAGAAAGAGAGACCTCGGTTGCTACCGCCTTCACCACCTCTGTGCTCCATCATATTCTCAATGGTTCAAGCGACAACAAGGCAAAATCGATTGTTACTACATTTCTTAGTATACTTTTACACAAGATCCTTGAACGGGACCAGTGGCATTTCCGGGAGGAAGATTCTTCAGTCATAACCGTAAAGAAGATTCTCGATACTTCTTTAGGAAGCGAGCTTTTGAGAGCTTTGACAGAGACTATTGTCAAAATAGAAACAATCCCAGATACGCCATTGATCATCGAAGGAATCGATAAACTCGGGAAAGAGGGGGCTCAGTTCCTTGAAAAATTTTACTCGAAAGCAATCGTCAGCCCAAAGTTCAAAGCACTACTTACATGTCGGACGGACCCCCATATCAAGGAGATAGTTGATGGGGTGCTATGTATTGAGTACGACAAGGAGCGACAAGGTTTGGGCACGTCCTATCCTCTGGCTGTGAGTCTAACTAACTAGCCGCGGCAGAGTGCCTTAATTCTCTTCTCCATGACGATACCCGCTAGATAAGATTTCAAAAGAGCATAAAGGTTCGCTGGAGTGGCTCTGGACTCATGAAAAGTACCAACAATGGTCATCATCAGAAAGATCTAGCCTCCTATACATCGAAGGAAAGCCGGGTAGTGGGAAAAGCACTCTTGCGAAATATTTCAGGGAAAACCTTCAAATTACTAGCTCAAGCGTCATAGTCAATTACTTCTATACTCTTAGGGGAACTACACTTGAACTTACACACGAGAACATGCTGCGGTCGGTTCTCTATAGTATCCTCAAAAAAGACGAGACATTTTTCCCTCTTTTCCAATCTAACTTCAGGAAGTTTGGATCTCACAGTGGTTCAAAATGGCCTTACGAATCTCTCCAACATATTCTGTCGTCTTTGGCATCTCACCCCTTCACGAAACGACTTTACCTGATTCTTGACGCAATGGATGAGTCCGAGGAGAATGACAGAAGGAAAATCATAGGATTGCTATGTCAGCTTTGTGCAAAGAGTCAATCGTGCATTATAAAGATATTCCTTGCAAGCCGCCCTATTTCGCAGATTACGCACGAGGTTAAAAAAGGTCAACATGTCATAACATTACAGGACGAGAATGAGAAGGATATTTCTGAATTTGCAAGATCTTTCTTGGGTCCAAAGCTCGGCCTTCCTAGCAACATTCTTAACAAGGCCACGAAATACATTGTTGAACACGCCCAGGGAATGTTTGTATGGGTGTATTTGGTTCAACAGACGCTACTCGATTATGCTGAGAGGGGCTGCACTACGAATCAAATATTTAATTTCTTAAGAAGCCTCCCAACGGAGCTGGATGCGTTTTACCGAGACATTCTCCGCGAATTGGAGAAAAGAGAAGAACTAGATGTCAAGGATGGACTCCGAATGTTTCGATTTGTTTTATTCACGTACCGCCCTCTTAGACTTGCAGATATCAACCACGCTCTTGCTATCCCAGACGAGCCTGATGCTGAATTTTTAACTTCCGATGAGTCATTCGAAGGAGATTTGATTCATGGCATCGACAAGCGGGTTGTTTACTGTGGGGGTAATCTTTTAGAGATTAAGGGTCTTGATGGTACTTTCTCTTAAAGAATCTTATTGCAACTATTCGCTAATATATATACAGAAGATAGAAGTGTTCAATTTATGCATCATACTGTTCGCGAGTTCTTCCTACGGTACAACAAACCTGCAACGGAGTCAGAGTTTAAGACGAGGTTCAGGATGAGTGATGGAGATTCTCATATTAGAATATCCATAACTTGCTTCCGCTATTTGATGCTCTGTGCCGCTAATACCAGCTTCGAAAAGGGACTTCCGAGCGTCGACTCTTGGACTCCGAAGCACTTCGAAGCTTACGCCGAATATCTGAACAAAAGGCCGTTTATCAAATATGCGTTGAGCCATCTCACACAGCACATAGAAAGTTGTCGTCAGCGTGCCAATTTCGAACAACTTGTTTCTCTGCTTTGTGAGCAGCTGTCAAATAACCCTGCTTCCCTGCTTTTGCAATGCTGGGTTGAGTTTCATCTGCAACAAAACATCGGTACTCCAGACAAATGGTTTGCCCATGATTTCAGAATCAAATTACTACATGCGGCAACAAGAATGAAGTATTCACATGTAGTTGAAGCTGTATTAACAACTGGTACCGACACAGAGGCTTCCTTGCATGACAAAACGCCGTTAATGATTTCTGCTGGGAGTGGAGACGAAGCCACTGCCCGGGTGTTACTGGATCAGGAGGCTAGCATTGGGGCGAAAGACAAAAACAAACAGACAGCATTGCATTTTGCAGCTGCGAAGGCACACAACCAAATGATTGAACTGCTGCTCCACCGAGGGGCTGACAAGGAGGCGAAGGACGGCGAAGGACGGACGGCACTACACTATGCGGCATCGAATGGCCATAACACCACACTCCAGATGCTAATTAAGACCTTCAGTGTTGACAAGGAGGCGAAGGACATCGATGGACAGACAGCACTGCACCATGCCGCATCGAATGGCCATGACACCTCACTCCGGATTCTAATTGAGACTTTAAGTGTCGACAAGGAGGCGACGAACGGCGAAGGCGACATAAATCAAACCGCCGCGATAAATACCACCGACATCAACCAACGCACACCGTTAGATCTTGCAATCATGTTCGGACATGAAAACGCAGCCGTACTGCTCTCAAATATTTACAACGAAGAAAACAACCCGCAAAATTTGACACCGTTTAATATTGCCATCTGGTTCGGGCGTACGCAGATGGTAAAGTTATGGGTTGTTGGGGTTGACAAAAGGGATATTGAAAGCAACATCAGATTAGCGCAACAGCTGTAGGTTTCGCAGATTCCATTTAATGCTACGTCATGATACCTATTTGCTAACGAGTGCCCGATGGCCTGCGCTGATAGCCGGTGACTCTCTCGATCCACATCGGTGTCGCCTGTTGCTAACGAGTGCCCGATGGCCTACTCTGATAGCTAGTGAGTCGCTCGATCCACATCGGTGTCGCCTGTTGCTAACGAGTGCTCGATGGCCTGCTCTGATAGCGAGTGAGTCCCTCTATCCACAACGGTGTTGCTTATTGCTAACGAGGCCCGATGGCCTGCTCTGATAGCTAGTGAGTCTCGATCCACATCAGTGTCGCCTGTTGCTAACGTATGCTCGATGGCCTGCTCTGATAGCCGGTGAGTCTCGATCCACATCAGTGTCGCCTGTTGCTAACGAGTGCCCGATGGCCTCCTCTGATAGCCGGTGAGTCTCTCGATCCCCATCGGTGTCGCCTGTTGCTAATGAGTGCCCGATGGACTGCTCTGATAGCTTGTGAGTCTCGATCCACATCAGTGTCGCCTGTTGCTAACGTGTGCCCGATGGCCTGCTCTGATAGCTAGTGAGTCTCTCGATCTCCATCGGTGTCGCCTGTTGCTAACGAGTGCCCGATGGACTGCTCTGATAGCTTGTGAGTCTCGATCCACATCGGGGTCGCCTGTTGCTAACGAGTGCCTGATGGCCTGCTCTGATAGCGCGTGAGTCTCTCGATCCACATCGGTGTCGCCTGTTGCTAACGAGTGCGCGATGGCCTGTTCTGATAGCGGGTGAGTCTCTCGATCCACATCGGTGTCGCCTGTTTCTAACGAGTGCCCGATGACCTCCTCTGATAGCCGGTGAGTCTCTCGATCCACAACGGTGTCGCCTGTTGCTAACATGTGCTCGATGGCCCCCTCTGATAGCGGGTGAGTCTCTCGATCCACATCGGTGTCGCCTGTTGCTAACGAGTGCCTGATGGCCTGCTCTGATAGCGCGTGAGTCTCTCGATCCACATCGGTGTCACCTGTTTCTAACGAGTGCCCGATGGCCTGCACTGATAGCGAGTGAGTCTCTCGATCCAGATCGGTGTCGCCGGTTGCTAACGAGTGCCCGATGGCCTGCTCTGATAGCCGGTGAGTCTCTCGATCTAGATCGGTGTCGCCGGGTGCTAACGTGTGCCCGATGACTTGCTCTGATAGCCAGTCAGTCTCTCGATCCATATCGGTGTCGCCTGTTGCTAACGTGTGCCCGATGGCCTGCTCTAATAGCGCGTGAGTGTCTTGATCCACAACGGTGTCGCTTGTTGCTAACGAGTGCCCGATGGCCTGCTCTGATAGCGAGTGAGTCTCTTTGTGATGTCCGTGCTGTGAGGAGACTGGTTATTAAATAATTCCCTGCCTCTTAATCTGTCAGACGGTATGATTCATCCTGGCATCCCTACTTCTGAATGGCCATATGCTAAACAGAGGCCTAATTGACTCATTAGTTTGTGAGTTTCCTTCATTATTCTTCTCAATTTTGACCTGTCCTTAATATATACCTGGCCGATAGCACCCATGAAGAGTAAGTCTAATCATAGCTTTCTTTCCCGCCATAACTGGTTGCTAATAAGCACCGCATTGCTTGGTCCAACAGTTAGTGAGTCCGTCCCAGATGTCTCTTCGTACTGAGCGGCTGCTAAACAACATATTTTTTTATTCTTTGGTTGATACTACAGCCCGTGTGTTTCACTCTGTATCAACCTCGTGCCGCTGTAGCTGGTCACTAACCCCAGTTGCTACTTCGACGCCATAGCAAGTCAGTATCTATATGATCTTCCTTTACCTGGTTTGAATTTCAGTCGCTAACAGGATCCGATGGCTTTATCTGACAGGGAGTGAGTTCTTCACCCCGGGCAGCTTTCATCGTCGTTGCTTGCTAATATGATCTCGATCGCATCATTTCACAGCATGTGAGTTTCCCCTGGTTTGTTTTCATTCACTATCGTTGCCATTCGTTGCTAATTCAAAGCGGTGGCTATATCTTGTAGCAAGTGAGTTCGCTTTGAACGATTCACCTAGTTACCAGGGCTAATGTTTGTTTCTCACACCACCTTCGTAGAGCGTTTGTTAAATCCATTCCTGTGATTTATTCCATGCTAATTTGTCGTCCGTCTTCATTATGATTCATAGAATGTAAGCTCCCACTTGTGGGCATTATTTGACTCGCTTGGAGTAGCTAACTGGAATTTATAGTATGTAGGTTTCGTCCGGATCACTCTTAGCGGAATTACACCTCGCTGACTAGAGCCTTATTTCTCAAATTCTAGAGAAATTCTAAAAGGTAACTCGATTTTGATATTTGCATATTGGCGAATGCTAACACGGACTTGATTCGACCAAAGCTGGTCAGTTCTTTATCGAGTCTTCACGCACGCTCCAATATATTTTTCCTTAAATTGATACCTAATTGTGATGATAGCCTTACGAGAAAAAGAGGCAGTGGTGGATGAAGCCCCTGAGCTGATAACCTTACAGGGAAACGAGACGGTGGGGGATAAAGTCGCTGAGCTGATAGCCTTACAGGGAAATGAGACGGCGGTGGATGAAGCCTCTGAGATAATAGCCTCACAGAGAAACGAGACGGTGGTGGATCAAACCCAATGAATTGAATTAAAAGGCTTAGGTTGCAATCCGTTTCTTCCCTGTATATTTGTCCGTTACTTACCAATATTTAGGCTTTCATTTGGAGCAGGTGTGGTGTGCTAGAAGCATAGTGTCTATTCTCTTGGTGTCGCGATCTCGGTATACAGAGTTGAGCAGCACACGTGACTAGCTACGAACGTACACACTACAGCAGGCATCGGAAGATACTGGGATTATTTGAGTTTCATTTTGAGTTGTTAGCGTAGGACTCTAGGGCTGTGGTAGCAGAGCGTATTTCTTCACTTGTGGCAAAGGAATGAGCAGGTTGTTAGGCGATATGCATACATTTGTTTAGTGTTGGTCATGTTTTCAACCGGGAATAAGTATCGCACATTCTAAAGATCTCGGCGTGACCACCGCACAGAAGTAAGTTCAGGTTGCATCCTAAAGCCAAGAGCTCCGTATCGTACGTGTCGTAGTTCTGTTCTGCTGGGGAACACTTACAAGAGTAGAAATTGACAGGTCAGAGAACACAGCCATTAAAAAATAGCTCGCTTAAAGCCAGAGTATCAACTGCGACAATATATCAACTCACTAAATTAAGTACCTAGTAAAGTATTCAGATCTCACTTCGGCCCAGCCCACCAAGGTGCCGGCACGAGCAGATAGATACCTTCCAAAAGTTGCTGTGAAGTCATCGGTGAGTGGGGGTCAAGTTATAGCCGTAGCAGCCGGGGTTCCTCGTTGAACGTGGCCTCGTGGCTTTTATTTAGATGAGATAGCGAGAAGCCACCACTCGTCCTTGAAGTTGCGGAGCGTGTCCAGGACCGTAAACTCCTTGAGTCTCGTACAACAGTCGTCTATGTCGGATATGGTCGGATACGTCGATACGGCCCACCGACCCGTCTCCTGGAGCTAGAGCAGGGCGTACCGGATCCAGTACGTTGTCTGTGGGGTTAGCACGCCGACCGCCGCCATCGTCCTGGTCATTAGAGTCGTGAGTTCGCTACCCACTGGAGTCGGCAGTTCGAGTCATCCCAACTCACAGCAGCTGGCTTCGGACTGTCGGTGTAGGTCGTCAACAACCTGAGTGCCCGTCTCGCCTTTGAACACTGGTAGTTGCTGGGGGGTCTATCGCAAAGGTGCTGGCCGTGTTTCCTGCTCTGCCTTGACTCCGCGCGTTGACCGCTCACACCATTCTTACTGCCTCCTCCGATGGTGCTAGGGGCTCGCGGGGTTCTATGGCCTCCTGCTGGGCAGCCTCTGCTGTCGGACCGGTGACCTCGCTATCGCGTCAATTCTTGTCTCATCTCGTGGGTCTATCGGCCCGATTCTCCTCTCGGGATTTTGCTGTAGGTGGCGTCGCGTCGATAGGTCTAGGTGAGGATGACGCATCTCAATTGAGTCTGCGGAAATCGTAGGTCCCGTCGGGGGTTTCCAGAAGAAATTTGAGCTGGCTATGATTAAGCTAAAGTCATATTCTTTGCTTGTTGACACAAGAACTATCTAGACTGCTGGTTTCAACAGATTGATTATAGTATTGCACACAAATCAATCTAGCTAGTCTCAAACAGCTGCTGCCACTACCTTAGTAGCTGGCCGAGGCTGATTGTGTGCATCCCCTTTCACTACTGAGATATCTTGGAGTGTCCACGATTGTTGTAGGGCTTGTGTGAAGAAGTGCATCGGGTTCAGAGTGCAAAGGTAATGGCTGCACCTTTGGCTTCATCCATATTCATACTAAGTATAGTACACTATCCGCTGTGCAGAGCAGAAATAGACCTCCCACCTCCACCTAACCCGAAGCCGAAATATACGAAATTAAAGCACAAGCCAAAGGAGAATAGCCTAGATAAGCCAAACGACAACATAACGCACTAATAAACCCAGGGAAAGAAGTAACAACCATAAACAAGGTAATTCCACCCGCCGTTATCCCCTGTACTACTTTAGTAGTAATAATCTTCATCGTCGTCTTCGGATTGTTGAGATCAATCGAGTACGAATAGAGATATTGAATTGACTATCGTACAAAAGTGATTGTCTAAAGAGCAAAGAGAGAGAAAGACAGGCAAATATATATGGGAAAGAAGAGGGCATACTCGGCGAAGCCGAGTATCACATCCGGAGACCGATGCCGAGCATCACTGCCGGGGCTAGCCCTACTCCTCGGCATGGGGGCTGGTGGCGGCCCATGGGGGCCGCAAGCCACTGGCCTCATGCCCGCAGCTTTAGGCCGAAAGCCACACAAGCCATCGGGCCAAATCCCGTGCCAACACGGATCCACCCTCGGCAATTTCCAATGGTACTCCGAGTACTGTTTGATTGAACTTGGCTCCTTGTGCTTGCCGATATCCTGGTCTTCCGGAACAGCGACAAGTAATTGCTCTTTACTTCATTTCCACGGTCCCTGAACACTGCGGCAAACTCGTCTTTCGCTCGCCGAAACTCTTCAGAGTATGCCCTACGATAGGCATCGTCGAGGAACTCAAGGTAAATCTCTTGATGTTCTGTCGGCGGAAGCTGGATCAAATGTTCTCCCCACATGCTGGTCGCATTAGTGCGGATTATCATGGTTCTGCTACAGAAATCCGTATATTTCTCCACTAATGCCTGGAGATCCAGTTCGTGTTTTTACCAGTTCAGCCAGTGCCGAACATCCGCTGGTTTGCATTCCAAATTGAGCCTCAATTCGTGCGCTAGATCTCGTAGCTCATCTGTCCAGCACCTATGCCAGGCGGGCAGACTAGGTTCCTCCATTCGCATTTGAAGAATCCTACGATATGCCTTGTTGATATCTTCGACATGTTTATGTCTATATTGCGCCACTTGTGCTTGCAGCATGTACGCTCCCTTGGTTGACCACTGCCAAACATTGACGAAACCGAAGATGCCTGTCGGAGACAGGTATACCGGTCACACTATCAGTGTGAGTCCACTTTACAGCCCGCTGGTGCTTGAAAGCCTGCTTGATAGCCTGCTTGATAGCCTGCTTGGGAGCCTGCTCGAGAGAGCCACGCTTGACAAAGCTGCGCTTTGGGAAGAGTACAGTTTTCCACGGGAAGCTTTTCGCAGTATGAAAACTCTGAGTTTGTGGAAGCTTTGGCCAACAGAAGGCTATAAGTCTGTTAAAGCTTTGACATTGACGTTGACGTAGCCAACCTACTTGACAGTGCTTTCGGTACCATCACCGTCACCATCACCATCACCATCATCATCACCATCATGACCATCAGCCCCGGACCAAATGCGCACACATACGCCCAAAATCGACAGGAAACTGGCTGCAGATTCCACTGAGAAAACTGAGTCGGAGATCTGCGGTCCCCAAGATCCAATTGTCTACCTTCCCTGCAGAATCTAAGGCTGCAATTGTCAACACCATGCCCTTGAGGTATCGTGAGATTTCGTCATGGTGGCCGCGCTAAAGATAAGGTTCGGACTACCATATCGACCGACGTCATGATTTCGGCCAACATACGCCCCCTGCCACCTGCCACACGCCGCCGGCCGCACGCTAAACACGGCCCACCTTACGCCACCAGCCTCACGCCTCCCAGTGCCTAGCGTATGCAATTCAGCAAGTCTCTCGATCGAGCATGCAGGAGCTTACATGGGAGTATATAGCCAAGTGAGATTGGGGGTGTCTTCCCTCTTCAGAACGTACCATCGAATGAAAATGGGAGTTTATTTGGGAGCGTGCTCGGGAGTATGCTTGAGAGTGTCTTGAGAGCTTTCTTGGGAGTGCGCCATCGAGTGCAATTGGGAGGGTCCTTGAGAGCACGCTCGGTAGTGTACTTGAGAACGTACTCGGAGGTGTACTTCGGAGCGTACTCGGGAGCGTACTCGGAGTGTACTTGGGAGTGTCTTGAGAGCTTACATGAGATTGTAAGTCAAGCAGGCTGGGAATGTGCAATCCAGTGCAATCAGGAGTGTACTTCAGAGGCGTACTTGGGAGCGTGCAATGAAGTGCATCTGGCAGCTTGCATTCAAGTTTGTTGTATACAGCGTGATGTATACTATCCAGCGCACAAAATCGCAAGCGTATCATAGTAATCTATTCACCGCGTAGGTCCATAGGACTCATAGTGCCATGCGTCAAATATGCTATGAATTACCGTCCCAAAAACAGCTTCTCTATGTAAGGTCATTTTCCCGGTGACATGCGAGAATGTATGAGAAGATACGGTTACACACGTGCATGTCATAGTACAATCGAGGAGTAGATAGGTAAGATTATCGCAGGCGATCTTGGAGAGATCGTCAGTCGGCTATATAAGGTTGCGGTTACCAGGCCCTGGACACGACTCGTGCCATTGCGGAGAAACCTAATCACGGGTGCTATTACCGGTTAACTATGCTGTGAGAATATCCTGGCATAATATACTAGGTAATAGACATGAAGTTATCAGGTGTTATTTCTTATAAAGTTTGATGTCATTACTATAACAAGTGAACTCAGCCTGTCCCCAGTATGTAATTTTTATTATTATATGCAAATATTTGGAGTACAAGGAAATGCCACAATAGCATAATCAAAACAAAGTACTAATTGCAGTGTAATCAATCTATAAACAACATTGCTAACTTGGGTGAATTGTAACTATTATTGCAGTCCTGCTTCAACTGAGCTCTTCCAGGCAGAGCCAAAACCCATTTACTAGATGTAGAGTCAATAATACACAAACTAGAAACAGTATATACAGATGTATGGGGGTGGGTAGATAGACACTAAAGTTGCTACTGGTCTGACTGTTGCTGTTCTTCACCTCCTATATATCCCCTTCTCTGTTTCTTACTTCTTCTGCTACCTTTCAAGCTCAAACTGAAGTTCTGGCTGTGAGCTGGCTTGAGACACTGTAGTATAACTACCTTATATTCCACAAAGGCGGCGAAGCCGTCCCCGCCACTAGTATTGTTGAGAGTAAAAGAGAAAGAACGAAGAAGCTTAATTGTCTGTCTATCCACAGAGAGGAAAAACTATAAACTTATATATGAAAGAGAGAGAAGGAAAACTCCATGCCGACTGCCAAAGCTGGAGCCCAAAGCCGGGTACCAATACCGAGCCCTCCTTCTTGAGGACATACAGCGACGTTGATTGAAGCTTTAAGCTAATGCGTTGTGTATTTGAAAATTTGATCTCCGATGACGTGGTAATTAAAGTGCTACCTGTCACGCAAGTTTGCAAAGCTAAATCCATGCGCTAGAGTATAGTCGGTACTCGGCTTTTATTACCGACAGGTGTATGAATGACTGGCCGCTGCCAATTCGCGGCAGCGTGATGCGACAGAGGTTATGCCGGAGATGGGCAACAGTGCGGGATTAGCGCGCTGAGGGCAGTGAGGAGAAGAAGGTACTACACATTCTAGATGTTCCGGGCAAACCAGACTCTACCATCGAACTATCGTACTTCAGCTGCAGAGACAGACACTGACACATCACCCACCTCGGCACAGCAGCTCTCGCTGACATCTGTGGAGGTATTCTACACCGCTACAATACAAGGGTCTCATAGCTCTGCAGACGTATACTTCAGCTGAGGTTTATCGCTTGCCAATCAACGTTCCGATACCCCAGCTGAGGTATATTGCTGCTCACCTAACTCTAACAAGAAAGGTGCATATACCTCCGCTGAGGATCACCACCCAAATGGCAAGGATCCTATAACTCTACTTATGATTGTACTCCAATTAACGTTCAGATACCTCAGCTGAGGTATATGGCTCACCAATCAACGTTCAGATACCTCAACTGAGGTATATTGCTGTTCACCTATCTCTGAAAAGAAAGGTGCGGATACCTCCGCTGAGGATCACCACAGAACTGGCAAGGGTCCTATAACTCAACTTATGATTGTACTCCAATCAACGTTCAGATACCTCAGCTGAGGTATATCGCTCACCAATCAACGTTCAAATACCTCAACTGAGGTATATTGCTGCTATCTCTGAAAAGTGTTGACACGAGAAGATGATGGAGAAGAAGATGAAGAAGATGAATTGTCTGTCGAACCGAAGAGAGGGAAAACTATGAACTTATATATAAAAGAGAGAGAAGGAAAAGCCCAATGCCGACTGCCAAAGCCGGAGCCCAATGCCGAGTACCAGTGCCGAGCCCTCCTCCCCGGCATGGGGGCAGACGAGGCTGATGGGGGCAAGCGAGGCTGGTGGGGGCAGGTGAGGCTGGTGGGGGCAGGCGAGACTGGTGGGGGCAGGCGAGGCCGAAGGTGGCCGCAAGCCACCGGCCACATGCCCGAGCCCGGCAGCACCGAACACTAGAGAAGCCACCGGGCCAAATCCCTAGTCAACACTCCCCCTTTGGGCCAAGGCTTTCCTGACAAACAAAACCAAACAAACAAAAGCCTAAGATCCTCCTCCGAGTTTCAAATCCCATTAAGTCCAAATCCAAAGAAAATCCAAGCATACAGTGCAAGTCCAAACCAAATCCAAATACACAATCTGGAACAAAGGAAATCCAAAGTCCTGCCCGTGATCCTATCCGAGTCCAATCTCCTCCACAAATTCGCCGAGTATAACTCCCCCGAGGGGCTTAGTGAGAGCGTCCGCCAGCATCTCCGTTCCTGCCACGTGCTTGATCTCAATCTCATCTTTGGCAATGGCTTTGTAAGGGCACGTACGCCTGTGTTCCGCCTCATAGGCATACGTATGGTAATTATAGGATACGGTTGCAAACGTGGATGCGAGTGATAGTAGATGTAGATGTATAGGTAAGATTATCGCTAGAGATCTAAGGCTCTTGGCGAGCCG
>Ga0307512_10004078_pt1 | contig 16252 bp, 20 predicted proteins | sample 14_EM_MG_FD_200267 | JGI IMG/M metagenome (GOLD analysis project Ga0307512, IMG submission 200267) | Populus trichocarpa ectomycorrhiza microbial communities from riparian zone in the Pacific Northwest, United States - 14_EM | ecosystem: Host-associated > Plants > Roots > Unclassified | place...
TTCGGTTCCAGCCCAACGTGCCTCGACGTCCTGGCTCAATTCGATCCCACAGTCAACCCCTTCTTCGATGGGATCCGTTCTCTCTTCCACCCTGATAAACCTCACGAACTCAAGAAGGCCGCGCTCTGCTTCCTATCACACATAGAAGCCCGTTGGTTCCCCGTCTTCTCCGAACACGTCCCACCGGACGCCGTTCAAGACTTTTGCGAGGACCTGGTCACCGTTATCAACGAGGTTTTCATCGCGGACGAACTCGAAATCAAGAGGGCCGCGACCACGGTCCTGCTTTCCATGGCGGACGCATCACCTTTCCGACTTCACATTCCCCTTCACATGTGGGAACATCTGGAATTCGTTCACGAACTGAGAGAAGGTTCGAATCCTCTTCGAAGGTGCAAGGAAAACCCGGACATCATCCCCGCGTTGAGGAGGACGAAAGACCAGAAGCCCCTGCTATTTTGGTTGGCCGTTTTGTGGAGGGAAATCACGAAGCTGGACTCCAAGGTCCAGGAACAAGTGGTCGATGCCACCACCAGAGCTGTCACTCAGTCTCCTCATGTCGAGGACTTCCTTCTCCTTCTCCTCAACGCCGAAGAGACACGTCTGGAAGAGAAACTTCGCCCGTTCTCGTCCTGGTCGACGGACGAGGAAGTGGAGATCCTACGACTGAAGCTGTACGAACTACGGGAAAGCAGAACTCATTTCTACGAGGTATGCGAACCCGAAGGCACCCAATGATCCCTAACTACGTTTTGCCTCACATCTGTCCCACTCATTCTTCATCATTTGCCAAACGGACGCTTGCATCTCTCACTCCTCACCTTTCTGTTTATTCGCTATTACACGCCACAAACTGCTTTCGATAATTCCTGTTGTTTCCAATTATTGTATCCCTTGAAACCATCGCCTGCTTTTATTACACTAGAACAGTCCATATTACTTCCCAGATTAATAACATAGGAGAGAAACATAAGGTAGACCCGAAGGTTTGCATGCAACAACTGAGACAAACACGAGGAAGGGGGGAGGCCATGCGGCTCGCAGTAAGTAACACGTGGAAGAAGCACACCAAACTAATAGCCCGGCCTTCCCTCATCCGAATGGCCTTCCGTGGAGGCTGGTATCACATTGAAGGCAGGGGTCGTAATATCATCACCTTCCTCACTGCCTTCTGGTATAGTATCGTCGTCATATCGTTCGTCATAATCATCGCCCTCCTCGTTTTCCGCCTCGATGTCGACATCGCCAAAGAGAACGTGACACTGTGCAGGGCGCCGTTAAGTACAATGGGCGTGCATACGCGTGTGGATCGTACGTACATGGCTGATCATAGCTCTTGTGACGCTATGGGCGTGCCCCATATTTGACATGGTGACTGCGAAGTCATCCCCAGGAGCTCGGAGAATGTTTGGACCAATGACGATCGAAAGCGAGTGAGAAGTCATTTGATTGAGCTCCTCATAATCCGTGACCTTGTCCAAGTGCTCGAATAACCGCTTCAAAATATCAAAATTCGCGGCGGGAAGCTCGCGGAGGAGGCGTCGGATTTTCGCCAGACGAGGCTCGAGACTCTCAATTTCTGAAACAGTGTGAGATAGGTTTGTTCAAAAAAGACTGAAACTTACTGGCAGAGCCGATGAACGTGAAGTACATCGTTGGTGGAACAACAGGTTCAGGGAGCGTTCGGAAAAAGGATTTAATCACGTCACAAATGGCATAGATATCCGTGGTATCGTCGATGGGTGTTCGCCCTGTTACCCCAAGAATCAATAAAGAAGTCGCTCGTAGGCTTGCCGAACTAACCGTGGTTGAGGGCATCTTTGATACCATTGATCTCCAAAGTCGACCCTGCGATCCGATCTGCCGAACTTTCTCAGAAAATGGATAACCGCCGCTCAGAGACTCAACCTACAGATTCCAACTTCGGATAAACCTCGCGACTCGACTTCCCTGAAACAGGTCTCCAGCATGGAAGGAATGACTCCCGGAGGAGGATCATCTCCGAATTCCCTCTGGATGAGAGCCTTCAAATCTACACCAAGGACTACAGGGAGAGTAACGTTCAACATGTGAAAGCCCATGAAACAACAGACGACACTTACATGCATGACCACGGGTATTCAAGTCCAACGCCGCGAGCTGTTCAGCAAGGTTCGCGTTGCTTCCCAAATACGTTAGACGCCTCTTAGCCGCAGCCCTGGCGACATGGCTGATCTTGTTCATCCACTTCGTCATATCCCTCCTTCCCATCGCCTGGAGCAAGTAGTGACCGCCGTCCTCGGTGTCTAATTGGAACGTGAACGACCGCTCGTTGTTGATGAACTGAGCAACGCGACAATCTGCGAGACTCAATACGAGAGTGGGCTTGACGGTGGGGACAAAGTCCAGTTCCTCCGCGGTACGTTTCGGTCCAGAGGTGATGGTAGTATCGGACGTGAAAGCGCTGGAGATAGGTCGCATGAACTGGAAGAAGGCGGAAGACATGCTCTTCTTGTTCCTGTGAGCTTTAGAAACACCCGAATTCGGCTTGTTGCTGTGCATCGCCTTATTGAGATAGTCTTCCCTCTTCTCGTGGCGGTGCTGCTCCTGCTTCTTTTCCTTGCTCAGCCTGTCGCGAGCATACCTGTCTCGTTTATACTTCTCCTGTTGAGCAAGAACCAAGAGGTTGAATGGTCGGTGGATCCTCTTATTCGGATGAGCGCCGTCACTCCCAGCTTCACGGATAGCATCCTCACGAATGAGACGGTGGTCGAATTGAATGTAGCTCGCCTCCTGTTCAATCTTACCAAGTCGAGCAAGATCCTGGAATCCAACTTGGCGTCGCCTTTTGCGAGTGACTGGACCGAGTGACGCGGCATTCGCGGCCAGATGACACAAGAACCTTCGAACAAAATCAGCCTCACACGAGTTCCATGAGGGGGCCCATCGTACCTTCGTTTCTCGAAGTTCACTAGTCCTTGTACCTCATCCACCGGGGGAGTAACCACATTCGGCATCACGATGACTTCCAAAATCCTCTCGAAAAGCCAACCGATATCAACGAGCAAGGAATCACCCGTGGAGGTCTGAGCGTTCGACGAATCCAACAGCGCGGAGAAGCTGTCAGCGGTAGTCCTGCGCGCATTGGCGACATTCTGCCAGGCTCTAGCATGCAACCTCGACTCAGGACTGAGAAGAGCGGAAGTGAGCACGGCCTCGACGAAAGAACGAACGCAAGGTTTCTCAGAAATGGGCGTCGATGAAGTGGAGTCAGAGTTTCTGATCCTGCTGATTTGAACTGCCTGAAGGAGCCTTTCGAGCCTCGACTGCCGAGGACGGAGACCCAGCTTCGGGAAGACGATCTTCGAGATGAACCATTTTCGGATGATGGCGAAGGCCTTGATACACGACCTGATGGACGCTGGAAAGAGTCCATACAAGGAATCTTGGCCGCCGCCAGAGACTAGCGACGTAGTTTCCACTTCGCAAACCAACGAATGCAAGGTCTGGACTTCGACATCATCGGCATTGGTCATCGGCTCGCGAGCAACGAACCAGCCAGTACGGTCGGTAGACTGGATCTCGAGAAGGTCGGAGGCGGCAAGGATATCCTGTAATCATATCGATAAACCAATCGCTAGTATTGGAATCTGCGACACTGACCTCCTCGGTGACATTTCGGAAAGCAGCATTGATCATAGCATCAATAATGTTTACCAATTCCTCGGGACTAGAGCGGTCGATATCTGGAGGATCCGAGCTCGCACGTGTATACCCATCCCCAATGATCTCGTGCAACTCCGTATTCGGTCTCTTGATTGGCGGACGTTTGGTATGGGTCGTGAACAGGGAGATAAGACTTTCCTTGACCTGGGTAAGGTTCTTCCAGGCCTCGCTGATCTTAACGTCCGTCGAATCACGTTGCGAACCTGAGAGGGTCTCTTCCCGCATCAACTCCGAGTTGAACGCCTTAAAAGCGTCGTAGAGTTGACCATCATCCAAGACATCTTCCGCGCCAGAGCCCTTCTGAATCCATTCTTGCAGAACCTCGAGAACTTCGGCACGGTTTTTAATGGAGGTCAGGGGCAACCCAGACCTGGCTTGTTGATATCGTTTACGGAGTAACTGCAGCAGGGTTTTCAGAAACCAGGAAAGGCGAGGAAAATGAGCTACAGACCTCGAACAAAACAAGGGGTGTCACGAAGCTCCTAAACGAGTTCCACCAAACCGTCGAGAAATCCGGATGATCGACTTTCAAATCCCTATGCTTGCCGTCTCTCAACGGCATCTCCCCATTGTCATCCGAGAACGCGACAGATACGCCTTGGAGTCCGTGAAGCAGGACGTCCACCAACCTCTCCAACGTGCCAGCCTTCACCATTACGCGCAGCGGCCGTTCCGAAGACGATTGAGGAGACATGAGTTCCTCTGGGTTACTCGGCACGGACGGTAAAGAGTTCCTCCGGTTGATGGTACTCGGTTTGCGCTCCAATCCTTTCGCGCCCGTTCTTCTCATCCGTATTGACGGGGACCTACTGAAAGTCTTGTCGACCGCACTAACATCTGTTATTGAACTCGGGGGACGCGAAGCCGATCTTGAAGGAGGCTGCGAAGTCGAAGAAGACTCGGAGAAGGACTGGATAGTGACGATAAGCTCTCCTTCGAACACGGTAATCTCGGTACCACCCATGTCTCCTGTAACTCCAAGTGTCGGGTCCCATACAGGGTCGCTGCTGGATCGCTTTGAAAGAGAATTCGGTTGGAGAAGAAGCTCCCGAGCGGCAGCAACTTCCTGAGCGCTATTGGTGTTACCGGAACTCTCCGTTCGCCCTCGGATGACCTCGGCGCGATCGACGAGCGTGATCGACGGCAAGGGCTCCGGCATCATCAGAGCGAGCAATGGATGAGTTTGTTGCTGTACCGGTGGAGCAGGGACCCAAAAGTACGGTTCAAACATACCGCGCCTCCTCGGTTCTGTCGCGAACGAAAGTGACATAAATTGGTCGACCCTGCGCAGCATAAAATAAGATAACGATAAGCAGGGCGTCATCGATGACGATCAGGAACCGAAGAAACCGACCGTACCTCGCAAATTTCGACGCGATCACGCTCCCATTGTTGCCTTTATTCTGGTATAACGTCTGCCACAAAGAAACCATCCTGTTGACGCTCTCGCCCTCCTCCATTCCCTTCCCCTTCTCCAACCTTCCCCAGTCCGTCTTCCTCGGGCACAGAGAGAATGACGCCTTCAATCCTTCCCACACTTCTCTCGCCTCAAACAAAGGTTTCACAGTCCAACTTTTGCCGGACTCGCCATCCTTCACCTGGTCAAAGCACTCACGAAGTTTCTCCTTCGCAACACCTCCCCATGGCGTTTGTTTGGGTTCTCCGGCTGTTGCAGGCCCGCCTTCCGGTCCGGGGTAAACCCAACTCTCGGCGATGGTTAGCACCATGGGGTCGAGACGTTTCCAGGCTCTCTCCAGTCTCGCTACCGGTCGAGAGAACAACGCGGCACAGATCGCCATCCAGGAACATTCATCTCCGAGTTGGCGACTCAACTCTCCGATACGTATCCAGGCCGTAATGATGTCCGCACGGGAATTCGCCCTTGTACTAGGTTTTTCATCCCCAACGCCGAGGCTATTGGCACTTCGACTTGAGCCGGGGGAGATTGTTGACGCATTCTGACCAAATATCTGTAACAGGACGGTCTTGGTCAACCAATGTGGGCTTGCTTCCGTACCGAAGAACGCCTGGAACTCTTCTCCTGGTTCCGCATCTTCTTCATCCAAGACAAAGAAGGAGCTTGGTGATACGTTCTCTGGCGTCCTCTCCCAAAGACCCCGATTGAAGACGTTCAAACTGGAAGCGATGAGGTGTGGGTCCATCCGCGTAAGGACCTCCTTCGTGAAACCGTCCCTATCAAGAACAGCCCATACCATAGCCTTGGATTGGCTCTGTTGAACCCCACTCTTGCTTGTAGGAGAAGGAACTATCCTGGGTGAGTCCAACGCTTCAAGTATAGAGGCGACTGGATCTGATTGATCTGGTCGTGGTGAAAAGGTTCCGAGGTTGGGTGACGTGAACTCCCCTCCTAACACTGGAGTGGGTGCAAACATCGCTTGGGTAGAAGAACTGGAAGGTATCCCACCGATCTTCGACGCCGACACCGCCTGATGTTCTCTCCAGCTCGGGAATCGGGGGATCGTTTCCTCCCTCCACTTTTCCCACGCTTCTGGATCCGCAGGGCGCTCGTGGAACCTCAGGTACTCATCCGCCAACACCATCACCTTCTCTTCCTGCTCCTTCTTTCGATCGTCGGGAGCACCAGAGACGAGATAGTCACTACAACGCAGGAACTCGGTTTCGAAACTTCCTTGGCCAACGATGGGCGGGAGGCCGAGGAGAACCGCCGAAGCAAAGTGGCGCCACTGGATGTCGTGAGTTGATGAGAGTGGGTCTCCATCTTCGGGCGATGCGAAGGTCGTGCCGAAGACGGCCTCGTGGACGAGTGCGGGGAGGGTGCCTCGAAGGATCTCTTTTTCGTCAGACTCTCCTCGAACGAGTTCCGGGTGTGTCCTCCGACCCCAATATGCTCGCTTCCTTCGTTCATCTCGACCGCCTCTGAGTGATGAGGCTTCCGGAATTTCGTCTGCAGCGTCGGTATCAAGTCCACCCTCTTCAAAAGCTGCCACTAACTCCGTCGGGAATAGCTCCTTCACGGCACCGGCCCTATCATATGGAGGCTTATAGAAGTAGAGTTTCGTCCCTTTCAACACCAGCTTGAACGGCTTCCAGCCCTTGGAAAGGGCTCCAGGATGATTACCATACTGGTTAATCGTAGCAGGGTTGAAAGTCGCTAAACGGTTAATGAAGCCGGATTGGTGAATGATCTGAGAGATTCGATTGCTCTCTCTGGATCCGGTGGGTTCGATGATCTTTGGAGGGTCGAGGAGGGGAGCGAGGGAGTTGGAAGTAGGGGCAGGGAGGCTGTGGCTTTTAGTCGGGGGCGTGTGGTGTACAGGCGTGACAGTAGGAGTGTTTGATTTGGTCGAGGAACCAAGACCAAACGGAAACGCGTTTTTGGATGCACTCGATGGTGTAGAGAGGTCTTGGTCATAGGACGAAGGAAGGGAAACTTTTCGTGTAGGACTTGGGGGAACAAGAGCAAGTTTCGGAGGGGCAAGCTTGGAAGCGAGACGCGGTGTGAAGGAGTGGGAACGTGAATGCGTGTGTGATGGGGTTTGTTGCAGTGGCGACAAATTGTTGGGCGCAGACCCAGAAGCAGACAAGACACTGCGGTTGGGCGGTGAAGAAGAGAGATTCTGAGTCACCAAGGGGAAATCGACCTTACGCGACTTATTGCTACTAGACGGTGGTGTAGTTGGAGTGATGCTACTATTGAGACTGTCGCTGCGGTTCGACCTATACTTGGAAATTTTGTCGTGAAGTTCAGTGTCCAAGGGTGTGAGCGAAGGGGATTTTGATCTTTCTGGACCTGAGATGTTGGATAGGTCGTCTGCTGATTTGGACCATGCTCTCCGTGACATCGATCGAAGATCTCCAATGGCGCTTTTTGACGGAGTTAAGGATCTCGATGATGACGGCGTGGTAGGAAGGGAGGGTATGGGTTCCAGTGTGCCTGCTTTATGCAGGGAGAGGTCGAAAACGGATCTTGGGAGTAGGGTCAGCGTGGAACCCCAATGCAATGACGAAAGAACAGATGAGAACGTGTAATCGTAAAACGAACATCCCTGACAATACACTGACACGGATCTGGATGAGAAAACGCGAGAGGAACGAGACTCACCTGCTAGCAGCACCGACGTAACTGTCAGAATTCATTGTGGGGAGGATAGGTCTGGGGTCGGTTGGATGGGAAATCTTGGGCTTTCTGGTGAAAGAGCTTGTGCTTGATCTGGGCTCAATGATACCAGACACGCCCTTTCCGGAGCTTGGGGATTTGAACCATTTCGAAGGCTTTGATAATAAGCCAGAGAATCCAGAAGGTGAAGTGGGACGGGGAAAGTTGAAGAGACCTGACGCGGGAGTGTTGGGAGAATGGTCTGGTAAATTCAAGGAGCTTTGGGATTGCTGGGAGCGTTTGGGTGGCATGGTGTTTCGTGGGGAGGGGAAAGGAAAGGTCGTCGTCGGTGGAATGAATGATGATCTGTTGGCGAAGGTGATACGCTGGGCTGTCAGGGGTCGAGGACTGCAAGCGTCGGCCGGAGATACAGGTTGAAAGTTGGTCCTGAGGGTGAAAACGTGTCCCTGCAGAAATAAAGATATTGGCCTCTGTCGTCGGGCTGCGAGGTGGTTTGGTTCAAGGATCGAGAGGATCGTTTAATGGCGGTAAAGTCCGACAGTCCGTGTATAAAGACACGTATGATTTTCTCGACCCCACCTTTTTGTTTTTTCCCCGCCGACCGCGCTCTTTTCGCCTTCGCTAACCTTTGATGGAATCCCCTATCAAAGCAGAGTTCGACTGATTGAGATGCGAACCCACAGGTGAGGGTTAACTGGAGGGAGTGAGGGGTAGCAACGAATTCAAGAGACAGATAACAACAACTTCCCCCGTTCCCTCACAATCCCCGGTGTCGTATACGTGTCAAAGTATCCCTTTACGACCGGGACGCCCCCGTCCGTTTATAGCTCTGAACCCGGACGAAAGTTTAACACCTAGAATCCCTTTAGGAAACTCCCTTGTGACTGCTATAGGGCCAATCCTCAGCTGACCTTCCAGGGCGTCTGTTACGTTTTTACCACGACCGCTCATCTTCCATCTCGAATCAAGCTCCAACGCTCCAACCGAGTCATCGGTCTCCATAACCTCATGGGAGACACAGAATCGATCGCCCGCGCGGCAAAACTCGCATTCGAAGCTTCGCAGCTTCTCCCCGCTTCCGAACGTACGAACGCCCTGCGTGCCATCACTAAAGAACTGCAAGCGAATAAATCGCGAATCTTGGAAGCAAATAGAAAAGATATGGAGGTAACCTGTCATAGATCGCCCGTAATTGGACCCGATATTAAATGTTGCTACAGGAAGCGCAGAAGGAGGTTACGGCAGGCAGATTATCCGCGTCCCTCGCCAGTAGGCTTGATCTCACCAAGGGCGACAAATGGGACGCAATGCTTCAGGGCGTTTCCGACGTTTCTAACCTCGAGGATCCCACCGGAAAGATCACATACGCCAAGGAGTTGGATGACGACCTCGAGTTATACCGGATGACGTGCCCGATCGGCGTACTCCTCGTCATCTTTGAGGCTCGTCCGGAGGTTGTCGTCAACATCGCTACTTTGGCGATAAAATCAGGTATGCCTCAGCTCACACCGGTTTGTGGTGAGCGATCTATGACCAGGGGTATTAGGGAATGCAGCGATCCTCAAGGGGGGTAAAGAGTCCAAGAACACCGCCACTCTTTTATCTACGGTGATCCAACACGCACTGGGGACCACCTCCCTCCCAGACACCTACATTCAATCCGTACACACAAGGGAGGATATCTCTTCCCTTCTTTCCCTAGACCAATACATCGATCTGGTAATCCCAAGGGGAAGCAATGCGCTCGTACGAAACATCCAAAACAACACCCGCATCCCAGTCATGGGTCACGCGGACGGCCTCTGCAATGTCTTCGTTGATGAGTCCGCAAACCTGGAAACAGCCGTTCGCGTGGTTTTAGATTCAAAAGTACGTTCTCCCAATTCACCCCACCCCCTATCTTCCCGCCTGTACCGTATAAGCCGTTTTCGGCGCTGAGCAATTTTCATTGATCTAATCTGACCTAATCTGACGATAGACCAACTACCCCGCGGCATGTAATGCAGTCGAGACTCTACTTCTCCACGAATCAGTGTTGTCAACTCTCTGGCCACCAATAGCCAATTCACTCCTCACCGCCAACGTTCAACTCCTCTGCGATGCGCCGTCCCTCTCTACCCTACAACAAAATCCTTCCCCAAACTTCGAGACCCACGTTCGGGGCTCAAAAGACGGAGACTACTCCACCGAACACCTCACTCTCACTCTATCCGTCTTGACCGTCCCCTCCCTCTCGACCGCCATCAAACACATCAACTCCCATTCCTCTCATCACACTGACTCAATCGTCACAGAATCCGAACAGAACGCTTCCATGTTCATCAGAGGAGTGGACTCTGCCGGAGCGTTCTGGAATGCCAGCACGCGATTCGCGGATGGGTTCAGGTATGGCTTTGGTACGGAGGTTGGGATCAGCACGGGTAGGATTCACGCCAGAGGTCCGGTAGGACTGGAGGGACTGGTGAGCTACAAGTACGTGCTGAGGAGTAAGAGCGACACTGGTCACATCGTTGGCGACTTCGGGAGCGGGGAGGGAAAGAAAAGGTTCAAGCACATCGATATCAAGGGAGGCACCCTCCCGTTCTGATTTTTTGTGGGTATATTCATGTTCAATAAGTGGTAGTGAATGTACATCGGTCATAATATCTCGTGTTGATGGAGAGCAAGGAGAGATGCAAGAGTATGCAGGGAATAAGAAGGAAATATGTGTGTCGAGAGCAGAGGTCTCCGTGGAGGCATCTGTTCCCGACGGTAGGGGTATTGTAGCCAATGTCTAACGGGAGAGATAAAATGAATCGTAAGCACTGTACAAACCACATCAAGAAAACCGCGTTCAGAAGGACTTCGCTTCTCCAACAGCCTCCAAGAACTTCTCCATGCTGCTGTTAAGGGTATCCACCCGAGTCCTCAACGTAGTCGCCTTATCGTCGATGCTCCAGAGCGGATACTCCTTCAGCTCCGTCTGATACCTCTCCCTCTCAGCCTCCATAACCACCGTTATGAAGTTCACGTCATGCCTGACCTTCGAGATGACGACCTTCGTCATCTCCAAGACCTGATCTCTGACGGCTTCCGGTAGCTTCACATAATCCAACCACAAAATCGCCAACCACAACTTCATCAAGCCCTGATTCGCCTTGGCGCTGTTCTTCCCCTCGCCTTCGGTCGGGTTCTCCGCTTTCGATTTCAGCCACGGGAGGATCTCGGGGTTCTTCTTGCAAGCGTTGAAAGGCTTGGACTCCTCGGGAAGAACGATAAACCATTCCATCAGTTTCCACTTGTCCTCTGCGATATGCGACCTCCACTTCCTCGAATTCATCATCGATAACAGAGTCGAGCTCGTAGCCTTCTTGACATCGTACGTATGTTCGATACCATCCACCGCCGAGGCCCAGTTCTTGCAAAACTCGATCTTCTGTTCATCGGCCATGACGTCCTGCTCCAATGAATCGTCGAACCACCTGTCCTGGATGATCGGCATCAAGAAGAGAGCGGCTTTGCGGGTTTGGAATGGGCGATTGTTCTCAAAAGATTTCCGAATACCATCGACGAATAACTTTTCTGTCGGATCGAACTTCTTGAGAGCCTCGATCGTCGCCTCCCCACTAGCATAAGCCAGAGCCCTCAACGTATCCTGGATAGGTTCACTGGCAATCTCGTCCTCGCCCTTGGCCTGGATAGAGAAATGATATGCCAAGAACTTGAGGAGGTCGTTCGGATCCTGGACCCAGGGAAGGAATCGATCCCACTTGTATGCACCGTGAACCGCGAACCGGGTGGCCTTCCAGATGTCTTCCTTATCAAAGGAAGAAGCGAGGATAACCCTGAAGAGGCTATAGCTGCTCTGACAGACCGTGTTATCATCGACGGGGGCGATCAACTTCATAGTGTCGCACGAACGATCGAATTCCTGGACGACGTGGTTCTTGAACGTGGATTCAAGCTTGCTGTAGATCTTCCCGAGAAGGGCCTCGGTTTCAGAACTGGGAAAGGTAGTCAGAAATGAGACCGGAGAATAGTAAAAGGGACTGACCTCTTGTCTGTGGTAGCCAAATCGTCTACGTGGAGGGGAAGGCCAATAAGCAACGAGACGATGAACAAACAGTCCGCGACAACAATAGGATGCATATCCTCCGTCGATAAAGCAAGGGTGACGAACGCCTCGACATCATCGGGGAGTTTTGGAGAATAGCAGAGATGGTCCCAGGCCCGATAGAGAAGAATGTGGGACAACCAACGTTGATGAGACTCTGTAAACTTGTACCCGCTCCAGTCGATCGGTCGGTTATTGCCCAAAAGTCGATCGACCAAGGCGAGGATTGAATCGAGATCCTTGTCGTACGAGCGCCAGCCATATGAGCGCTGGGTGCCACGAAACTCCTTGAGCGGATCACAAGTCACCTCTCCAATACATTTCCTCTGAATCGCGAGGTGAACGAGCGCCCTCCCCGAAGCGTAAGCTCTGTCCCGCAAGCGTGGAATCAAAGCGGCATTTCCGTCAGAGTAGCTGAAGCAATTTTCGAAGATTTGGAAGACGGTAGAAATGGGAACATTGCAGATACCGGAATGCCAGACGACGTCGGGGATGAAATCGAGGATGATGGTGACCTTGTCCGAGTCGAGGGTCCGATCGAACATCCAGCCAACGCAAAGGGAATCAGAGACGAACCCTCTCCAGTCGATTTCTTGCTTCTTGAAAATCAGGGGAATGTCTTGGCTTAGAACGACTTCCACTTTTTCGCCCTTTTCGTCGGAAGTGGAGAGCACGCTAGGTTGGCGTTTGGGAGTTGTTCTCGACCTGAAGTCATTGTCATTGGACTTTGTGGGAGCGAACGCTCGAACGGCTTTCCTGATACCATTTGCCAGACCTCCACCAAAGATGCTCCAGAAAGTTGGAGCAATCGTAGTGGAGATAATGAGGATGACGCAGAGGATCTCAGCACCGGCAACGGTGATCGATGCAGCTCCTCTGTCTTGAGACCAAAGATGGTCGGCGAGGACGTAGGCGATGACGAGGAGAGCGGCCTGAAGCATGAGAGAAAGTGCCTCGACGAGGAATCCAAAGATCCAGGGGAGGTTGCGGTGAAGGACACCAGGAGGCCTGTATCGACCCGTGCTAAGGTTGGCCGCGTTCAGGTCCATGACTGCATATCGTTTGAGGGATTGCTTGGCGAATATGGAAAGGAAGGCGACGAAGAGTGAGGCCGCAAGGCTGCAGAAAACGATTGTGGAAATTGTGGAGGCGGCTGAGAACGAGCGGGGAGGTGTCAGATCGTCACGCGAGCAAAGAGTGCGTAAGAGCACAAAATACCTTGCGGGTTATTCCATGCGAGAAGAAGATGAGTGCTCTGTTCCAGTCTCAGGAAGGTTGAAGCGACCACAGCGAATAACGCGGACTGAAGGTGAATGATTTCGATCTAAGGTTAGCAACTTCATGATGATGCGTCCCTCGTTCGAGGCCCGGTGGACATTGACAAGACGCACGAATAAGAGAGTGATATTAAGCTCCTTGTTGTACTCCTTAAGCTCCTTGTCGAATCTGTTCGACTGCCGTTTGTACGCTTCATAGAACCTGGAACGAGCCTCCTCGCCAGGGATGACTTCTGGCGCTCCAGGATCGCTGTACATGGAAAGGGAGGATTGATGGTCAGTCACCCACGAGTCCCCGTATCTACAGCGCGTCACGGGGACACACTCACCCATCACCGTCGTGAATGCTGTAACTTCCCATGAAGTCGAAGTAGAGAGGGAAGAGGGAGTAAAAGTGGACTGTTACAACAAGAGTGGTGTTGATAGACCAGCATATATAGTGCCGCCGACCATTGTGGATGCTGCCACCGTAACGGAACCCGAAACACTGGAAGAGTCCAAGTCAGTCGGACACTGGCGTCCATCTTAATGTTTGCTGTGTGGCGTGGGGGCGGCGGCGCTGCTTGTCGAGTCGTCGGTTGTTGACTCCATCCCTTCCCGGTGGTCAGTCTGGTTGAAAGATTCTCGCTCTTTCTGAATCTGGATCTGAAATTCGCTGCTGTCGGCTCGACGGTTAACATCGAGCCCGTGCTACCATCGCATCTAATTGTACACCTATAACTTTGGCTGGTGACGTGCAGGGCCAGCTTACGACCGGCTGGGCGCCCAAGCAACTGTAAATCTGATCTGTCATTTGAATTTAAACGGGGTTGTCCCTGTTTTAGGAGAGTCTAATCCGGATCCCCTGTCCATCATTCCTGCAATCACCTTTCCGTGTACCCAGCCATTTCCTGTGCGTTTCCCCTGACATTTCCGGATTCCTGGGCTGGCCGTAAAATCGCGCACGAGTCACGGCAAGTGGCCCATGCAATGCAACGTGGTTTATTCACCCTTCCGTACGTTTTTGGTCAAGCCGAGGCGAGGCACGTCCGTAGTTCGGATCTGCACTGACAGGGATATCCTGTGTTCTGTCCCTGCCATGAGTCGAACCCTCACTGTCACTTGCATTCGGCACCGAAGAAACCTCTCACTTTGGGATCCGTAAACGTCAAATAACTTTCTTGTGGTTATCTTCGGCGCGAAGTCACGAGCTCTCTTCTCCCCTGAGACCCTTTTTGGCCTGTTGTGAAACCTTGGGGATACTCTATTGACCACAGACACGAGGTCATGGTGCTTTACGAACGAGGCAGGCACAACGCGCATTATTACCAGCAAGCCTTCTTCCGCACCGTGGTAATCGGACAAACATACATTATACGTGTCGCCAAATTTTGATCCGCCCCCGCCCGATGTGTGCACGGGGATCGTGTGTATTCTTGTACGTGGCTGTTTTCTCCACTTAATCGCCGTTGACAGTAATGTACTTAGGGGCTATTCCATTCCCGATGTCTCGTCGTGTTTGTCAGCTGTTGGCTGCACCCCTTGTGGAATGCCGGCGTCGTCTGCACGAGCACGTCAACACTATCGCCCATTCGCAAACCATTGCAGACCGCGTTCCGTACTAGTGGCGGACCTTACCTACGGCCTCTTGTCTGGGCTGTACTTAATGAGCCCGAGCATACGGTTTAGATTGTTGTAATTACCCAGCATCGCTTTGAACTTTGAAAGAACTGTACCCCTTCATTGGACATAGGCCCTACGATTTGGAATTGGATTCAACCGAAAAACGCGGGCACCTTCGGGCTTCCTCATCGAAGAAACTCCATCTTCAGTCTGAGCTGTGTGCATCACCTTCCTAAACCACTTGCTGGCGAATCCTCCATCTCGCCTCCCACCAAATATCCATCATGGGCGCTAAGATGTAATATCCTTCGATGAACTCTGACCATTATTTAAACGTGAATGACACGCACGTCCAGCACAATTAGAAGTGATTCACGTATCTCATGATTCTACTGTTAGGTGATTACAATGCACTGGGGGACAACTAGCCTCTGTCTTGTTCGAAAAACAGTGATGCGGGGGTGGTGATCAAAAAGAGCGAGTCAGTTAGGGTCAACAATGTCATTTATCCCTCCTGGTCCCATTAATATCCAACCCAGACTCATGAGTGCAATGAAGTCCCTGCTTCCATATGTTTTATTCAATGTTGAATAACCTGACTTTTCCAATGACCTGGTCATCAGAAAATGTTGAGGGAACTTATTTTTCTGAGTATCTTTGGATCATGCTCATTTATCTATATTGCATAGCTTAGGTCCCAATTTCATACAAACTAATGTGCCTGCAGGTCAAAAAAACTCAAGATATAAATGGATAGGGTGGAAAGGGCACAAATCTTTGCTAGGAGAATACATAATTTATATCTAGAATCAATACCTCTCCAGTTTCATAACCAGCAGCCAGAAAACAACCATCACATTGGACATTAGTAGGGCTTGCAAATCTTCCAGATAGCTGGAAAACCACCTTTCCAGTAGCTATATCTCTTATTCTGGACTGTGTAGTATCCCACAGCATAGTACCATTAAGGCAGAGCATAGCTATGCTAGGCAGCTGAACAGATAGCAAATTTGGCATCCCAAAGTTCCACCCCTGGTATTCAGAGTGTTACGTTCTCAGACTTCAAAACCTTCGTCAAACGGCTAAGTCCTAAGCGCCCACGGACTTCAGATGATAACTTCGTAATCTTATCTTCTATCTTATCTTATCTCACCACATTCGTTTATCTTCAAGATCATCGCACCAGACAAATATCAGAAAACAAGATTCATTCATCTATCTACTCAGAGTAAGCCGGAGCCGGATCCAAAGCCGCGATCTTGATCGCCAATCCCTCCTCTATCTCCAAGTCCTCCTCCTCCTCGCCCTCCCCCAAATCCTCTATCGGCACCAATTGGTACACGACTCCCGGACACTGGGGGCAAGGGGGTATATAATCAGTGGATACATTGTGATTTAATTGAGATTTTTTAAGCAATTTATCCAGCCAGAAACCAGTGGATATATGCTGAGTTTTTTTAAAATGTATTTACCACT
>Ga0307512_10004079_pt1 | contig 16251 bp, 30 predicted proteins | sample 14_EM_MG_FD_200267 | JGI IMG/M metagenome (GOLD analysis project Ga0307512, IMG submission 200267) | Populus trichocarpa ectomycorrhiza microbial communities from riparian zone in the Pacific Northwest, United States - 14_EM | ecosystem: Host-associated > Plants > Roots > Unclassified | place...
TGGGGGGGGTGGCCGCGTCGCCCGCGGCCGGGCTCAAGTCGGGCTCGGGCGCGGTGCGCTGCCGAGCGAGCCGGATCAGGGTGGAGAGGACCTCGCCGAGGAAGAGTCCGCCGTAAATCGCGGCCGTCATCATCAGGTTTTTGCGCTCGGACTCGGGCATGCGGATCACAGCGGCTCCTCAACGGGGGAAGGGTGGCGGTGCAGAGCGCGCGCCAGGGTGTCGACCGATCCGGTCAAGGTGTCGACGGACGCGCCGAGATGACCGATGGTCTCGGGCAGCTCGATCATGGCCGTGACCCACCGGGCGCCGCGCACGAGGCGCAGCCACAACCAGCGCAGCACGGTGGCGATCGCGATGAGAGCGGCGGCTGCAGTACCGGCCCACTGCAGGGCGGTGTTCATCAGTCGGCCGATCCGAGGTACAGCACGCCCTCGATGGCGGAGGAGAGGCCGCCGCCCGAGACGAGTTCGACGTAGAGCCCCTCGGTGAAGGACAACCCGCCGGGCCCGAACCACTGGTTATCCGCCGTACCGGCGCCACCAGTGATCATCGCGACGAGGTCGGCTTCGTCGTTGTCCCCGTTGTGGAAGCGCAGGACGTAGGGGTCCGTCCCTACGGTCTCGCGCACGGACCACCCGACGAGCCGGCCGGGGGAGGACGAGACGATCGTAGGGAGCACGGTGAGCGCCACCGGGCGGGCCGCGCGGAGCATGATGCCGCCGAGAGACTCGGCCACGTCCGTCTGCATCTGGGCCAGCCACCGGGCAACGTCGATTTCGCGCGGCTCCTCCTCGTCGGGAACGGCGATCGTCAGCCGTGCGGCGGCCGGGCCAGGGTGGCGCAACAGGGGACTCTTCATCAGGACTCCTACACGGGGATCGGGACGCGGGTCGCCGCGAGATCTGTGATCTGCTGTCTCTTCTCCTCGATCGCGGGTTTCGCGGTGAGGTACAGGCCCATGGCCACGATTCCGGCGCCCGCGAGCACGCCGATACCGGCGAGGATCACGGGCCCGATCGCGTCCAGCATCGCCCCGCCCATGGCGCCGCCCAGCTCGCCCGCGCCGCCGCCGAGGGCCCCTCCGAGCCAGCCGGGCAGCTTGAACGGGTTCAGCGGGATACCGAACGGGGTCAGGTCGATGACTGCGTCGTATCCGGCCTGCTGCAGGCCTGCGGTGGTCGCCGTTGCCCCTCCGATGCCGTCGGTCGGGGAGGTGCCGCCGGAGCCGAGGTTGGGCAGGGGGGTCGCGCTGCCGCCTGCCAAGTACTTCTTGTACGCGCCGCTGGTGTACACGCTCCACGCGGACAGGCCCTGCCCGCGCTCGATCGCAATGGCGGCCTTCGCCTGAAGGTTGGGGTCGGCCATCAGGGCGGCTGGACTGCCGTAGGCCTTGGTCCGGCCGGGCAGCAGACTGCCGTAGTAGTTGATCTGCCACAGGCCAACCGAGTAGTCCGGCGCGGCGTCGTTGAGCGCGTTCGTCCTGCCGCCGGACTCGGCAAGCGCGATCGCGGCCATGAGCGGAGCGATCGCCGGAGAGCCGCCGTTCTTGATCCACAGCGTTTGCAGCTGTCCGAACGTCAGGGTCGCCATGTCAGCTCACCGCAACCTTGGTACCGGCCCAGATCATGTTCCCCTGCTTGTACTTGGGGTCGGTCCAGAACTTCGGGTTGAGCTTCTTCAGCGTCGCCATGCTGATCTTGTTCTTCGCGGCGATCGCCGAGAGGGTGTCACCCCTTTTGACCGTCACGGTCTTGTGCACCGGGGCAGGCCGCGGCTTCGGCTTGGCAGGCTTCGGGGCCGGAGTCGGGATCGGCGGCTTCGCGATAGGTGCCGGCAGCGTCACCGGGATGAGCGGCTTACTCGGAGTCGCCGGATTCGACGAGCCGTCGTTCAGGTCGTTGATCTGCGACTGCAGGTCCTCGTACTGCTGCTGCCAGGCGTTCCACATGTCGTACGGGCCCGAGTCGAACTCATCCGCGTTCATCACGGTCGTCGCGGTCGGGGTGTTCCTGCCGCGCCACGACGCGATGAGGGCGACCAGGCCGACCGTGGCGCCCGCCGCAAGGATCGCTGCGTTGCGGTTCCCCCCGAGCCGGGAGATCAGCGAACCGCCCGGCCCGTTTCGGCCGGCGCCCGCGCCCGGGGCCGCGCCCGGGGGAGGAGGGGTCGTCATCACAGGCCCCCGATCGCGCCCTGGCGCTTCAGACGCTGCGCGAAGATCCGGCGGGCCGGATCGCCCATCGGACCTTCCACGAGGCCGGACGTGATCGTTGCGTAGTCCCCGTCCCGGTACGGAACGCCCCCGGACATCGGCATGTTGAAGCCGGTGAAGTCCTGCGGGGACTGCGCGTACCCATTCCACGTGATCGACGGGTCCGACTTCTCAGGCCCGTACGGGTGCGTACGGAAGCCCTGTACGCGCGTCCAGATGTCCCGGACGATGCCGAGCCCCTGCCGCGCGTCCGGGCCGACGCCGAAGTTGCTGATCGCCTGGACGATCTGGTTGGCGAACACGGGTCACCGGCCCTGAAGGGTCTTGGTCACCGTGGAGACGCCAGACGCTCCCCTGGACAGCAGAGTGCCGGCGCCCGATGCGTTGCGGACGAGGAGGTACAGGCCGATCAGTACGGCGCTGTACTTCAGGTAAGTGCGACCCACGACGGGCCTCCCATCAGACGTAAATCGACTTCGCGGATGTGGACCAGTCCGCCGGCATCGTCTTGCTCGACGGGTCGCTCGGCGTGTCCGAAGTGGGGGCAGCGGCGCCGCCCTTGGTCCGCAGGTCGGGGATCGCGGGGACGGCGGGCGACAGGGCGTGAGAGAGGGCGGATGCGATGCCGTCGAACAGCTCACCGACACGGCCGGCCGCCTTGTTGCTCGACGTCACGGCCTCCAGCAGCGCGAGACCGAGAATCCCGGAGAACACCGTCTGCCATCTCATAGGAGGTTCAGCCTCCCGAGCATGTCGCCCGCGGTGATCTGGATAATCAGCCAGACGCCGAAGACGGCGAGGATCAGACCTGAGGGGTTCATACGGCTGCCGTGCCTCCCTTCTTGGTCGTCGGCTTGTTGGTGGATGGATTGGTGGTCGTCGTCAGGGGCTTGTTCAGGAACTTGGCGGACAGCCAGCCCTTCCACCCCTCCGCCCCGTAGCGGGCGTAGATGATGACGACCGTGTAGAGGGCGAGACCGGTGAGGAAGCCGCCGGCGTCGGCCGTGCGGGTCGGGACGCGGGCGGGCGAGCGAGGGCGCAGACTCCCCCACGACGGCCCGCGCGAGCGGGTGGCCGACCGGGTACGGGAGGCGGAGGGAGCCGACCGCGGCCCGCTGGTCGACGTCCCTCCGCCTCTCCCCCGCCTACCCCGTGGAGCAGGCGAGGGCGAGCCCTGCCCACTCCCATCCGCCACCGGGACGGAGGCTTCTGCCGCGCCTTCGTCGTACGCGGCTTCGAGATCCGCGCGGCCCCGGGTGACGGCCGCGCGGTCGAGGCCGTCGCGGCCCGCCTGCCGCGCGACGTTGACCTGACGAGCGATGATCTTTCGGTCGTTCGGGTCGTTCGGGTCCAGCTGGACGCCGGAGGCCTGCCGTTGGGGCGACTGGCCGCGCCCGCTACTTCCCGACATCACCGACGCTCGCAGAGGCCTTGACCGGCCCGACGCGCACCGTGGTGGACATCGCGGCGAGTCCGACCGCGCCCGCCAGGATGACCGCGACCCAGAACATGGGGCTCTGCGCGGAGAAGTCGGGCACGTTCTTGTCGGCGGGGCCGGCCGCCCGCGCAAGGGGTGTGTCGTCCCGGGTCGTCTGCCCCGGGTTGAGGAATGCGGCGCCGTACTTCGTCTCGGGGCTCGGCACCACCCACGTGGCCGACGTCACGAGCCTGCCCCCGCCTGAAAGATCGTCTCCTGTACGTACTCCAGAGCGGCATTCGTGAGGGTCACGCCGGACTGGATCGTCGTCAGGAGCCGGAGATCCGAGGTGGTGCCCATGTCGACCGCGTCGCGGAACGCGTTCTCGTTGGCGAAGTCGAACGCCCCGAACCCCCAGACACGGCCGATGTCCGTGTTGTACATCCGCTCGTTGATCTCGCGGAGCACTCCGCCGGAGAAGTAGTCGTCCGGGGTCTCGTTCGAGCCGTACCGCCAGGCCTGCTCGCCGAAGTTGGTGTCGTTCATGACGAGCGGCGCCGGAGTCGCCCCGTTCCACACCTGGAAGGACGTACGCAACAGGGTCTTGCCCGCGCCCTGGCCGATCAGCCTCGTCTCGTTCGCGCCCGTGCCGAGCTGGGTGGTACGCGACTGGATGTACGAGTGGAACAGGCTCAGGTCGGGCACGACGATCTGCCCGTCCGAGCCGATCGGGATGGAGTACTTGACCGTCGTGGTCTGGATGTTGCCCGTGAGCGCGGCCGTGGCCGCACCGGTGAGCGCAAACAGGTTCGCGCTCGTCTCCATGTCGCACTGGATGGTGAGGTCCGTGGAGGACGTCGCCGCGAAGATGGCGCCGGCGAGGTCGATCTCGTCTTCGGCGATGGGGACGATCCAGTACAGGTCGACCGGGTACGTACCGCCCGCGATGGCGGAGGTGTTGGAGCCGACGCCCCACAGCTCCGAGGAGGCTGACAGGGTGCCGCTCGTCACTGCGGCGCCGCCCACGGTCTGCGAGATGCCCTTGTCCGACAAGTCGCCGCGCTTCTGGAACTCGCGCAGCTTCAGCTTCAGACCGCTGGCGTTGATGACGTTGGACGCGCCGTTGGCGGTGAAGCGCACGGCCTTGAGCATGTCGTAGGGCCAGCGGGCGGTCGTTGCGGCGGTGCCGCCGCCGAGGGTGATGACGAGGGAGCCGGTGAAGCGGACGACCGCCGCGGCGATGATGTCCGACTTCTTGAGTTCCCAGGTGTTCTGGCCGCCGAAGCCGTTCCAGGTCTGCTGACCCTCGTTGAAGGTGCGCCGGCGGGTGCGGGCGAAGAACTCGGCCGGCCGCACGCTCTCGGAGGGCACGGCGATGCCCTGCATGTAGCGGACGGGGCCGGTGGTTGCGGTGACCTGCGGCATCAGCCGTTCCTCCGAATGATGTAGTCCCGCAGTGTCTGCAGCCCCGGAACCGGGAGCCTGTCTGCGGCGAGGTTGAGCAGGAGCAGAGAGGCGATGGAGGTGAAACCGACGCTGCCGTAAAAGGCCAGCGCACGGCCGCCCCGCATCAGACGCCCTTTCGCATGCCGCCGCCGGACTTCACCTTGTCCATGGCGAAGTACACGCCGAGCGCGACGAGGGCCGTGACGACGAGTCCGTTGATTCGCACGGGGGCTCCCTAGAAGAGGTTGGGTTTCATAGAGATGAAGGTGAGTGATAGCCCCGAGCACGAAAAAGCCCGGCGGAAATGTTCCGCCGGGCTAATTTCAAAGGCAGGTGGGGGGATTCATTCGAGCGGGTGTTGCCACTGGGCTGCGTAGTCCCGGATGAAGTCCCGCCAGGGAATGGGCCGCTGGCCGCCATCTGCCCAGTAGCGTTCGAGGTCCTCGCTCGCCCACCGGAACGGCGGACGGTGCCCGGGGGTGGCCGGGTAGAAGCTGTGGGGGGTGACGGAGGCCGGCGCCCCCTTCTTGACCATGTAGCCGTTGGTGGCGTCCTCGGCAGCGAGGAACCGGGCGTGTTGGGCATCGCGCCACTCGTCCATGACGCGGTTTCGGGTGGCCTTCATGGTCTGCGAGTGGGGGCCCATGAACGAACCGCCGTTACGGCACAGGGTCTCGCTCGTGCCGTCCTCGATCGCCTGGCGCGAGCACCAGGCGCCGCACGCGTCCCGCTCCCGCCAGGGGCCCCGGTACCAGGACCAGCGCTCTTTGATCCGGGACGGGTGCCAGTACGGCAGTTCACCGCCGGCCATCACGACACCTTCCGGCGGTGGACGTCGACGGAGACCTGAACGGCGTACTCAAACCGCTCATCCCCCACCCTCCAGTAGGTACGGCTCGTCACCTCCCGTTCGCTGTCGAGGAAAACTCCGCCGGCGGTCACCTCGTTGCCATAGACGCTGACCTGCGCGCCGCCGAGGGCGTTCACGATGTGCTGCACGGCTTGCGTACGGAGAAGCTCGCACCGGTCGTCGCTCATGACCGGGCGAGTCCTGCGTTTGCCCAGAACATGACCTCTTCGAGCTTGGTCATGGCGAGCGACTTTTCCCGCCCTTCCGGAACCTGGGAGTTGAGGAAGTGGGCGAAGCTCTCGCAGGCCTCCCGCATACCCCGGTGTTGGTCGGCCCGCGTCGGAGTCGCCGGGGGGTGGTAGGTGAAGCGGTTCTGTATGTCGGCGCGGTCCATGAGGGACTCCTGTCAGGTCAGTTCGAACGGCGGTACGCGGTACAGCTGGTGGTCGGCCGAGTCGTAGAGGGTGGACCAGTGCGGCCCGCGCCGGTTCGTTACGTCCATGACCGTGGCGAGCTTGGCCGGGTTGATGCCGATCGTCTCGGCGAGACGCTGCCGGTCGAGGGGGGACGGGACGTCGAACATCAGGACTCGGTCGGCTTGCCCGTACGCCAGCGGGTCGAGCCCCTTCGGCCGGGGTGCACAGATCAGGGCCGACACGTCGAAGTGCCGGGACTGGTGGAGCAGGAGCCGGCCGTTGGGTCCGGTCTGGTTCACGGGGAAGACTTCGCCGCCCTCGTCGATCCAGATGACAACTTTCCGATCGCGGGGGAACAGGGCGGCGCCGATGGCTTTGTCGACGTCCTCGCGGAACGTGGGCGACTTGGGGTCGGCAATCCACCGGTAGACCTCCGGCATGCGCTGGTCGCGCCGTTCCGGCAGCTGCACGAGCGGGCCGTGCAGCACGATCACATCGAGGTCGGCTCCGGGGTCGGCATCCCCGTTGATGTCGATGATCAGCCGGTCGGCTCCGGGCCACCCCCGGAAGTGCTCGCGCGCCGCCGCGCTCTTGCCCGAGCCTTTCCGGCCGAAGAACGCCAGGATTTGATTCTTCGTCGGGTCGAGGACCGGATACGCGACGGGCCCGCTCATCCCTGCTGTTCCCCTCCGGTGACGTCGATTCCCTGCTCGGCCTGCATCCGCAGATGGGTGCGGACCACGGCACGGCGCTGGAGGTTCTTCTGCATGTAGGCGCCGATGGCGAGCGCGAGCGCGAGAAGGTCGATGAGGTCGCCGCCCTTCGCGTCGTCCGGCAGCCGGCGGTAGATGAGATTCGTCGTGGGGTGGGCGACGTCGTCGATGTCGTCCGGGTCGGGTTCCCAGACGCCGTACTCCCGCTCGGCCTCGATGGCGACGACCGCAGCGAAGAGCCGGGTTGTCTGCCGGAACAGGGTCCCTATGCCTGCCCGCAGCCCCGCCTTGGAGAGCTTGAGGCCCTTACCAGTCGAGGGGGTGTCGGAAGGTGAGGCGGGGCCGCTGAGCGGGTCGGCCGGCCTTTCGGTCGACGAGCTTGGACCGTCCGGGCCGTCGGTCGGGCTCGGGCTCGGGGTCGACGAGTCCTCCGGGGTCCGGGACGACGACGGTATCGGAGCGAACAACCGGCTCGTCGACGGCGCCGGCGGGGCCAGGATCGGGCTGGGGGTCGGGGGCGAGTCGAGGTTCTCCGCGGTTTCCGTGCTTGGGCTGGGGGACATCGAACGAGACCTCTTTCACGGAGTCTTGGTCGGTCTCGGGCGGTGTTTCGGCGCCCTCGACATTCGGCGGGTTGGTGTCCTTGGGAATGCGCTTTGCGTACACGGTGAGTTCGCATCCCTGGGTGGCGCATTCGCCATGCCAGGTGACACGGCCGGGTGCGCTGACCGTTTCCGTTACGTGCCCGTCTGAACATGTGCCACGGACGCGAACAGAACCGCCTCTTTTGCGTGTTGGTGTTCCTGCCACAGGCGTATTCTGGCCCTGTCACCTACCAATACCGGAACGTATCGGAGGGCCCCCGTGGGGAAGGTAGTTGAGGGATACGGGCCGCGGCTCAAGGCGGCGGGGCAGTACGTCAGGGACTGTCGAGAGCTGTACGAGAACGCGCTGAGGGCGCGTAACGGCCTCGTAGTCGAGGCGGTCGACAACGGGTACAGCGGTCACCAGGTCGCGCGCGACATCGAGTGCAAGCAACCGCACATCATCCGCATTCTCAGCAGCAGTCAGCCGGACATCGACTTGGAAGTTGCCTAAACCCCCAGGTGAACCGCGCATTTCGCGCACGTATTGGGCCCGATACCCTCTGGGAATCGGGCCCTTACGCATGGGTAAGACGGTCCGTGGACTACCCCCACGTATCGACACCGGAGACAGAGATGGACAAGGACGGGTTCCCCCAGGACGAGACCGGGCTACGGGCGTGTGAGTGGTGCGGCGGTCTGATGCGCCAGCCGCCGACCGGGCGCCGGCGCCGTTACTGCAGCCGGACACACCGGGAACTGGCTTACCGGGAGCGCAAGACACAGCGTCGGATCGGGGAGGCCGTGGCCGCGGCCGTGCCCCCGCCCCGCCCGGATTCGTCAGTTGACGAAACGCCACCGAACCCGGTTCCGTCAGTTGTCGAAACTCGGAGAGTGGTGGGGATGTCGGCCGCGGCCATGGGGCTGTTCTCCGACGAGTGACCAGCCACGACGGCGCCGCGCCGACGCGGAGCGACCACGACGGGCTCAGCCACAGCGCGGCAGCAGCAGCTCCCCGCCCGCCCTGGACGGCCGCAGGGTCCGCTCACGTGCCCGCATCCGTGACGGCAGCGGTACGGCGGCCCGCCCCAGTACCAGCCCGCCTGACGGCCGCTCAGCGGCTCCGACCCCCCACCCCTTCCCCGCCAGCCCGTGGCGACGAGCACAACGGCGAGAGCCGCAGTCGGCGGACGGCTGGCCATGTAAACCCCGGCGGGATGCCGCAGGCCCCCCGCCTATCAACGGCGGGGGGCCTGGACGTGGGGGTCTGTGATTGTGGCCGGCACCCCCAGCCGGATGCGGGACCGGGTCCGGTCAGGTGGGCCCACCGACGTCAGAGTCTGCGGCACCCGATCCCACGTGCCCAGTCTGGCAGACCGGGCACGTCAACTGCGCGTTCCCGTACGTCAATTCGAAGACGTACAGGGGGTGTGCAGAGTGCGCACAGTGTGCTTTAGTACTGGTCATGGCCGAGAAAACCATTACGGCGACGCATCTTCGTCGCGACCTGGGAGCGGTGCTCGATGCCGTAGCCAGGGGAGAGACCGTGCACATCACGCGCCAGGGTCGGCCGTTGTGCTCGTTGGTACCACCTCGCACCGACAACGAGCCGAAGGTGCCGGCACCCGCCGAAGACGTTGTGTAGTCCAAGCCACCTACCACCCAAGGGATCAGCACATGAGTAACGGGACCCCGATCACGATCGTGGGCAATCTGACCGACGACCCCGAGCTTCGGTTCACGCCGAACGGGGACGCGGTCGTCAAGTTCTCCGTGGCCTTCAACCGCCGTACCTTCGACCGCCAGACCAACGAGTGGAAGGACGGCAGCACGGACTTTCACCGGGTCACGGCCTGGCGACAGCTCGCGCAGAACGTGGCCGAGACCCTGACGAAGGGCTCGCGCGTCCTGGTCCACGGTGACCTCCGTCAACGCTCGTGGACCGACGAGAAGACGAACCAGCAGCGGAGCGCGTGGGAGATCAACGCCGAGTCGGTCGGCGCGGAGCTGACGTGGGCCACGGCCAAGGTGACGCGGACCAAGGGCAGCGGCGGAGCGCGCAACGAGGCGGCGCCGGATGATCCGTGGGCGACGGCTTCGAAGGAGCGTCCGGCCGGGGCTGCGGCGCCGGCGGGCGGCTACTCCGACGAGCCCCCCTTCTAGGGCCGGTCATGTCGTCGAAAATGTGGGAGCTGATGGAGAGCAGCGACCGTGACGCGTTGCTCGCTCTCTTTGAGTCAGCCATCAGTTCGTATCTCGACGTGCTCGACGATGCGGGCGAGGTCGACGCGCAGGACCTGGCCGAGAACATCGTGATCTTTCTGGAGAGGGACGGGCACCGATGAGCGACGAGCGAGTGCGAGTCGTGCATCCGTCCTGGTGCGACCGGGAGGCCTGCACGGCGCCGGAGTTCCTGCCGACGGGCGAGGAGTTCCAGGCGGCCGGGACTCGTGGGCATGGTCAGCATCGGTCGAGGGAGCTGGTAGCTGACAAGTACAGGCCGGGCGGCGGCGTGATCGTCTACCTGTCGCAGGAAATCGCGCCGTGGGTGTGCGCGACGTACCTGAACTTCCAGCTGACAGAGGGCGAGTACCCCGACGTCGTATCCACTCAGGTGGGAGAAGCCGGGGCGGGGTTCGCGCTCTTCGAGTTGCTGGGCCAGGAAGTCAAGGACGCCGTGCGGAAGTGGCCGCGGCTGTACGCCGAGCGCTTCCCGGACGTCCAGCGCGCCACCGAGGCCGAGGCCGACGAGGCGACCGCGGACGCGGTGATGCCGCGTGACCCGGTCGAGCTGGAGGAGCAGATGACCGCCGAGTTCCTCGCAGACGAGGACGACACAACAGGTAGTGCCAACAAGGCACCCGAAACACAAGATGTAGAGGTTTCTATGTCGTCGTACCGAGTCACGGTGAACGCCAAGGAATTGACGGAGGGCACGCTGCCGGAGGCGAAAGCGGCGGTGGCCGATCTCGTGACGCGTCGACTCGCCGCGGCGCCGGAGCGGCTTGCCGGTGAGGCGCAGACGATCAACCGCGCATTCAGCGCAGGCGCGGTCGAGGCCGACGTCGAGGAGCGAGGCCAGTGGTTCACGGTGTTCGACGCGTACGGGGAGGACCCGCTGCGGATCATGCTCACCAAGGAGGAGTGACGGTGAACCGGTACCGGGTCACCCTGACGCCTGACGGGCAGATGTTCGGAATCCTCGATCGTGAACAGTACGACTGGTGCGGACTGCCCGACGAGGACGGGAACGTGCAGCGGCTGGAGTGGAAGGCGAAGCCGTCGGCGGAGGCCTGGCTGCAGATGTGCTACCGACTGTGGCAGATCTGGGAGAGCGACGGCGGGGGCAAGACCGCCGGCACCCCGCCGAAGGGCTGGAGACCCCGACCCCCAGAGACCTCCCCGTTCGATCGCGGGTTCCGTTTCTACAACTGACGGTGAGTCCGAAGCCCCCGGCGGTGCGCGTAGCCGCCGGGGGCTTCGTCAACTCGCGTCACGCTGATATCAATTCGCACCCTGGGTGTGATATCACTTCGGCATGGAGATCACGTTGAAGGGCGCGACCAGCAAGTTCCCGCTGCGGATGACCCCCCAGGAACGGGCCCTCGTCGAAGAGGTCCAGGAGGTCTACGGCGCGGCGGGTGTCGCCATGAGCCTCAACGATGTACTCCGGCATCTTGTCCGCCGCGCGGCAATCGTCCTCGCTCACACCGTGGAGGAGTCGAGTGCCGCGATACGGGCGCACTGCGGGGGTTGCCCGGACTGCGACGCGGACGCCCTGCGGTTCGGATGCCCGGATGGTCTGTATTTGTACCGCAGTTACCGCCGGGTCTGCCGTGCTCACGGTGGCTCTCAGTCAGCGGACTCGCTGTAGTCTCGCGAGGGCGGATTGTGTTCTTCGTGTGACAAGGGGGGCTCGATGCAAGACCACACGCAGACCGAAATGGATCGCGGCTATGGCCGCTTGATCACGTGATCTGAGAAATCGAAAGCCCGGGGTTGCCCGGCGGAGTTCCCGCTCCGCCGACCCCGGGCCTTCTCAGTACGACCCGCCACCTACCACAGTTCGGGGTCAGCATTGCCAAGGGTAACGGCAGCAACCGACGCGGCAACACCGCCCGGGGGCACCTGTGTGTCCTGTGGCGCGATTCTGACGCGTCCGGCGGGCCGTGGCCGACCCTCGAAGTTCTGCTCCGCGGCCTGCCGGGTACGGCACGGCCGCGCTGTTACGAAATTCCCCCCCGCTGTTACGAAATTCCCCCCCCCTGACCGTGGCGAAGCCGCAGGTCAGCCCGCAGTTGCATCCCCGGACCGCACCCCCACAGACCGGCGCCTTGGTACTTCCGCGAAAACTACGGTCCCGCAGGTCAGAGGCTCGGGCCACAGCGGGCCGGGGACGGCGCCCCCGGGGCGTGAGGGGCGAGACGAGGCTCACCGACTGCGCGACGGTCTGCAGGAGCGCGTGAGCCAACTCCCGCGCCTGGTCGGCTGCGGGCGAAAGATGATCGCGGGGGCCGCTGCGTTGACGGCCTCGCCGAATGCGGCCGGGTGGAGGGGGCTTGCCACCTGCGGGAGCGTCCACGTGTGCCCGGTGTGCGCGCCGGCGATCCGCCGAGTCCGCGCGGCCGAGCTGGACGCGGCCGGCTCCGCGTGGGAATCGGTGCAGCTCCCCACAGTCGACCCGGAGACCGGGCAGACGCGGCCGGGCAAGGCTCGGGGCCTGGTCATGGTGACGCTGACCATGCGGCATTACGCACGCCAATCGCTCGCGCTGCTGGTCCAGCGTCAGGGCGAGGCCTGGAAAAGATCGTTCGGGCAGAACGCGCTCCGCACGACGAAAGCCATCAGGAAGGGGCTCGGGGTCGTCGGCTACGTCCGGGCCTGGGAGACGACGCACGGCGCGAATGGCTGGCACGTGCACTTCCACGTGGCCGTGTTCCTCGAAGAGCGGCCGGACGCGCACCGGGTGCGCGTGATGGAGCGGCTCATCTACCGCGCGTGGGCGGACTCGCTGGAGAAAGTCGGGGCCTACCGGCCGACCGCAGCGCATGCCGTACGGGTCGACGCTCCCGGAGTCGGCGAGGCCGGCCACCTCGCGCGCTACCTGATGAAGAGCCCGGACGGGAAGGCCTGGACGGCAGCGCAGGAGATGGTGCGGGCCGACGCGAAGACCGGCCGCCGGGGGCACCGAGCCCCCTTTGAGATCGCCCGGAGCGCGGTCGCCGGGGACCAGGCCGACGTCGAGTTGTGGCGTGAGTACGAGGAACAGGCAACCGGCATCCGGTCCCTGTACTGGTCACAGGGTCTGCGCGCGCTGCTCGCCGAGCTGGTCGAGCTGGACGAGCGCCGGGACCAGGAGGTAGCCGAGGAGGAGAACGCGCCCGGGGAGCCGATCGCCCTCTTCCCTCCGCGGACTTGGTACGGCCACGTCGTACGCCACCCCGGGCGGCGCCTACAGCTGGTGCACGCTGCCGAGCGCTGGAACTCCGCCGGGGTGCGGACGCTGGTCGAAGGGTGGGGGCTCATCTGGGGAGTCGACGTGCTGGAGCCGGACAAGCTCAAGCCGGGGGCCGCGCCGACGCTGGACGAGGTCTTCAAGCAGCGCGACCGGGCCGGGCTGTCGGCTAGGGCGGACGTCTGGCGGCGCGAGTTCGCCCGCCAGGAGCGCGAGGAGCGGCTCGGGAGGGTGATCTACCAGCCGAATGCCTGGGAGGCCCGCAGCAGGGCACAGGCGGCCGAGGACGAGCAGCGTGCAGTGGACCGGGTGGCTGCGCCGAAGAGGGAGCAGGAGTACCGGGAGGCACTGCGCAGGGCGAAGACCAGACGGGCTGTCAGGGAGCTGGAGTCGGCCATGGCGCGTTTCCGCGCTTCCGAGTGACGGTATGGGGCCCGTGGGGGGCCCGTGGGCGGCTGGCCAAGTCGGCGTTCCCCCGGCTCCCCCGGCAGGAAGACCAGCCGTGCCCACGGCCTTCCGGGTGCTCCTGCGCCGGTAGGTGGCGTAAAAGTCGCGCAAGTACACCCAGATACAAGGAAATTGGTAGAATTCCCAACTTTCCTGTGCAGATTGTATGTGAGGGGTTCACTCACTGCCATATGCAAGCGTTAATCCGTAGTGACCTTCACAAACCCGGATGCCGCTTTCTCCCGCAATTACCGGATTTTCGTGAACATTGCTCAGCGTTTGCGCTGACCGGTGGCCACCTCGTACGCGTACTGCCAGGTTTTCGGACCGCACAGTCCGTCGGCCGGTCCGAGCGCGCTCACGTAGTGCGCCTGCAGCGCGCGGACCTTCTGCAGGTCGAGCTCCGTCATCCGCCGGGACGGCCCGATCCGGTACGCGGGCCCCCAGTTGCCCTTGTCGAGCCACCTCTGCAGCGTCAGCGCGTGGTCGTTCTCGGCTCCGAGCACGAAGAACTGGCGACCGGGGAAGGCGGGCGGCGCCGGCTTGTCGGCGAAGAGGTTCGGCATCGGCCCCGGGTCGACGTGGCTGTTGCCGGGGATCTGGTTGTGGCCGTAGTGCCCGCCGTGAGTGAGCCAGTCGTTCAGGGGCACGGTGTCGCGGGCGAAGGCCTTCGGGGCTCCACCGGGCCACGCGTCGGGGATGCCGAGACTCCGCAGCCACGCCACGATGCGGGGGAGGCCCTTGCACGGGGTGTCGCGGACCGTGTTGTACCGGCGGCCGTTCACGGTCTCCCCTGCGGTGAAGACGGTCTCGACCTGGATGCAGTACTTTCCGCTCCGGTTGATCTTGACGATCCCGTAGTTCGCGAGTGACAGGGATCGGGAGTCGGCCGGGAAGAACTGCGCGATCTGCCCCGTGAACGGGTCCCACAGGAGATGGGGAGCGACAGTACGGCCGCTGCCGGTGAAGTAGCTCCGCTGTCGTGCGAACGTCCAGTCATTCGCGTTGCTGGTGATGTGCCAGACAGCGCGAGGAGGACCGCCGTTCATCCCGCCCGTATTACCCAGCGAATGGACGTCTGCACCGGGCATCCAGAGATTCGTCATACGGTGAGTTTTCCGCGCGACCAGGAGATACGGGAACGTATCAATTTGGGCCCCCTCCTGATAGTCTGCAAATCACAAGGCACGGCCCCTCCCCCTGGTTCGTGCCTCCCCCGGAAAAGCCCCTCGGACGCCTCCCCCCCTGGCGACGAGGGGTTTTTCCGTTTACGCGATGGCGTGCCAGTCGGCATTGATGGTGAGCGTCCGCGCGACGCCTCCCACGTCGGTAACACGCAATGTCATGCCCGTTGTCGTGACGTTGAACGACTTCACAATCAGCGCGGTTGATCCGGCGACCGAGCCCCGTAGCGTCGCCGCAATACGAGGGACGGTGTCGAATGCCTGGGGAAACGTGACGGCCACGTCCATCTGTGTAACGGCGACCATGGCGAACACGGTGGTGCCGACCTGGATGTTCTTAGCGGTCAGATTGCCGCTCACGTCCAAATCGACCTCAACACCGGTACCCGGGGAGGTGAATTGGGCGGTGCCGTTCGTTCCCGCTGTGCCGGGGTCGAGGACGAGGGCCGCAGCTGCGTCCCCAGGGGGCGAGTCGTTGGTGGCGGACTGCAGGATTGTCGACAGTCCGAACGCGCTGAGCGGGGCCTGCACGGAGAGACTGGCCCCGTTGTCCCACTGGGTCAGATCGGTGATGCGGATGGTGCCCAGTGAGTCGAGCTGGGAGCGGCGCCCCGATGAGTCTTGGACCATGAGGCCCGCGGGGTAGTCGTTGCCGAAAGCGTCTGTGCCGGCGGTCGCAGAGACGGACATGATCAGGTTTCCGGACGCGGGGGTGCCGTCGTAGTACAGGGCGAGACCAGACACGACCGTTCCGCCCCTGATCACGACGTTGTTGAACTCCGCGCTGCCGTCCCGTTTGATGGCCCAGCCCGTGGACCCCGTGAGGTAGTTGGGTGACTGGATGGCGGGCCGGAGCAGGGTCGAGCCGCCGGCGCCGAGAATCGGGTTCCGGAATGTCACGTCAGCTCCCCGGGATGATGCGGCGCCACAGCTGGTACTGCGCCGAGACGGACGCGGTGGTGCCTGGGGTGAGGCCGGTCCACTGCACGACGAGCTGCGCGGTCGGCTGCAGGGTGATCGGGCTGGACTGGTCGGCGATGTCGAGGGAGGGCGCCGAGGAGCCGTCGCGCAGCCTCGTTGGCAGGAGCGTCGGCCCCTCGTAGACCTCGCACACCGCACCTGCGGGCGGGTTGTCGTCGCTGAGACGGGTGGTGAGCCGCTCGACGCGCCACAGGAACGGCATGTCGATCGGGTCGAACTCCACGGTGGCTATCCCGTTGGCGTCCGCGACCGCCGACCCTTCGAGGGTGGGCGGGTAGTCGACGAGGACGACGGTTGCCCCGTCGGTGTAGTCGGCCTGTTGAGGCAGGATCACGTCATCCCCCGGGCAGAAGTTTGGTCAGGAACGGGCGGCGCCGGCCGCGCTGCTCGTAGGCGTCCCACAGCGCGAGCGCGCCGATGATGATCCCGCCGTAGCCGATCACCAGCGCGCACTGACGGTTGCGGATGACGGGGCTCTTCACTGCTCGCCCCCTGGGGGGACGGTCGCGGCCGACGCTGGGTAGGTGGCGGATGCAGCGTCGGCC
>Ga0307512_10004080_pt1 | contig 16249 bp, 13 predicted proteins | sample 14_EM_MG_FD_200267 | JGI IMG/M metagenome (GOLD analysis project Ga0307512, IMG submission 200267) | Populus trichocarpa ectomycorrhiza microbial communities from riparian zone in the Pacific Northwest, United States - 14_EM | ecosystem: Host-associated > Plants > Roots > Unclassified | place...
CTGCCCTAGTCCTAAACAGTCCTTAGTTTGCTTGCCCCGAAAATTGTCGTCTGGTCCGGGGCTTACTTTTGCCCGGACGGGACGGACTATTGGGAAGCCTGCTCTACATATATCAGCCCAACAGTGATGCTTTGACTGGAATGATATCCAAGGACAATGATTTCCATAGAGGATACTATCCGAGGAGTCTGAGTTCCGAGGAGAAGCCGCTCTGATACCGTTGGTCAGGTATTACGCATATTGTTAGCACTGGACTGGTCCGCACTGCATCAGTCTAGTGCAACACCCTAAATTCCCAGTCCAGTCCAGTGCAACTATTTTTCGCACTGGACTGCACTGATCCCTACAATGGACTGGGACCGTCTGGACTACTGGCAACACTGATCGTGCCGCATAAGCGTAGAAGAAGCGGCTGGAAAATGTCGACAGTATAGCCGAAATTATTTGAAAGCCGTATGTCGGTGACGCAAAGAGCCGGGGAACAAGCTCCGAAAGCGTCATTGATTAGCCAGACAGCTCGCGAGAAAGTTGGATATACAGAATGAAATTCTAATGACAGATGACGAGTTGACAGCGTAATGAATTGCGGACTCGGGGAAGCGAGAGTAGTAGACGGTATATAGTTAAGTGCTTCATGCTATTGTAATATCACAGCGGCGATGGGATAGAACGTGAGAATAATTTGCTTGACTTCCAACGACTGGAGATGTTGTAGAGTGGATCATCCAATTATTGCAACACAAGAGGTTATGGGAGAGAATAAAGAGTACGCGACCGGCCGAAAGCGGGCAACAGATCAGCCAGTGATAACGACAAATTATAATAAGAGTACGCGATGATTGTAGATATGAATCGATGCGATAGCTCGAACTCTGATGGCACGGAAGAAGAAAAAATGATGAACGGTGAACTTGCAGTGTTGCAAATGGTAGATTGGCAGGGGAGATCCAATAACCAGTGTAAATTGATTGGTAAAGGCACAATAAAGGTCTGGCCTGCATGTAGTCGGCCTGAGACATACACGTTTCGTGACCGCTTCCGAGTATTTCATCCGGGAATGTGCGGAGGTGACGCTGTAAAGTATCACACTAAGAAAGCAAATGCACGATCCTTTAAGTACACAAAGTTGGGAAGACCGTTGTACTTGGCATCCGAACTGAAGCGCGGTCACTCGTACATGTGGGGTCAGCCGTGAAAGAGTCTAGCGCGGCCGGGTACAATCAGAGGTGATAATGTCACGCGCATTTGAAATGGAAGGCAACTGGAACCAAATTCACTTGGAAACCACCTAATATTACGTGCACAATGATAAATGCATAATGCAGTAATCACTCGGAAGATAACCGCCACACTGTTGCATGTATCCTCAAATCATCTACTTCCAGTGCTCCCAAAGGGCCCAGTTGGCCAGGGATGGGAACGGTCCGTCCAGACTGTTGTCATTCTAGGGACCAGCATGCAGTCTAGCCTTGGCTAATTCTTTTGTTGCCTAAGTGCATTCAGTACTTAAATATTTAGAATTAGGATAGTGTTGATTGGACTGTTGAATAAATAGATTTCAGCCTTCGTATGGTTGGAGATGATAGCTTGTATGGGAGACTGGGAGATTGCTGTTGAATGCGTGGTATTTAGCTGTATTTATATATAGATGATTATGTATGTATATGCACTTATATGACCATATAGATACGACTGTGTGGCTCTTTTAGATAGCATATAATCAAGCTTTCTCAATCTCTACTTTTAACATGGACTGTTGCTATAGTACTTAGGGGAAAACCGTGTGTAGGTTCTATGATACAGTGAAGAGAAGCAGAGAAGGAGAGAGACTCGATTTATACAGAGAATCATTAGAGAAAATTTTGATGTTTCGCCACTCGCCACTCTGAATCTCTTGCGACAGGATATGTAACATGGACTGTAAGTACCTTCCGAGTGACATCTCATGTAGTGCTATCGGTTGGTGCCTTTGTTAGCTCTAATCGCACGGTAGCGCGTACCAAACAACTGTACTGTATTTTATGGAGATAGCGCGTAATATTTTGATTTTTTCAACCTTGCTGTGGGGGTTCTTCGGTAGTCACTTCTTCACTCGCAATCACCGTTCCATCGCTCGAAGTCACCGACAAATCACTCGATGGCCTGCTGGGCTCCTGTTACAGATGTACATGATGTTACAGGTCTGATACACGGTCACTGCTGCAGGGGCTGATGCCTCCTGTATATATCTCGAGTCTTTTCTCCTTTTCTCTATTCTGTACCATAGAATACACGCACACGGCTCTCCCCAACTGCCATATCGTAACAGCTCCAAGGCTCTATAGGTTGATGGTTTTACTTTCCAGAAGACAGAAACCCCCAGTCCAAGTTGAAGGCGACCCGAAATGCGCATCCCAGGCAAGGGCGAATCTTCGACAGGACGGATGGACTTTTGCCATCCCGGCAGACGGTCAACCATTTCCAGCCACAAATGGCTAAATCCGGCGGGTGCTCTACAAATCCCTCTGAAGCCAGGCTTTACCTACAATAGCCGGCGGTATTTACGGATGCCGGTGAATATGTACAAATTCCTGTGGCTTATATGGATGCCGCCTATATGAGTACTAGCTTATATTTACTAACCGGTGCATAAAAGCCGCTAATTCTTAATCCAGCCTGACGGCATGTCTGAACCTCGTAAATCCGCCAGGCCCTACAGTCCAATAGTTGGCCCCCACAGAAATTGGGATCCAACTTAATGAAGCTTAAAATCCTTGATTTTGATACAAGTTCATCTCGCCCGAAGATTTGTTGCGGGATACACAGTCTCAAAATCCTCATTCCCGAGTTAGATATACTAGTTGTTGTTAGCCCAGTGCTGGAATTGGTTGTGGGCCGGTTGGGGTCCACTGAAGGGGGGTAGAGGACACACACACCTTCCCAGCGTTCTAGTGCCAATCCAGTGACAATGTGAAATTAATCTGCATATAGTATAGCTACTCTGTGCCAAATGAAGTCGAATTTTACTGAGCAGTGGCGGTGCAATGGGGTTGGCTGGTAAGGGGGAGAAAGGGGCAGATTTACCGCCTCCATAATTCCACCCATTCTCGGTCAAATGGGACTTACTTTCGTACAAAGTAGCTACATTATGTCAATGGTTTCTGCGTGGTAGTGAACCATGTATACAGACAGGCTGTGGAGCGGTAGGGGCAGCCCGTTGTGGGGCAAGGTGGACGAAACACCCCCTCTCATCGATCTACCAGTGCCAGTACCAGGCTAACGACAACGCGGGATCCATCCACATCTAGTCAGCTTACTCTGCACTGAAGTGCTTCAAACGTGACCAAGAATTGGTGGTCATATGGTGGTGGCTGATAGCGGAGAAGGTGGAAGCGGAGAGCTACCTACCACACTCGATTCCTCTACCAATTGTGGTTACAATGCAGTGCCCTCACTGCCATGCCCTCACTGCAGAGTCTCTTTAGCATGCTAAGAGAGTATTCAGGGGTAGCTTGGCAGTTTCTAGACTATGTAAAATGACACTCGTACGAAAATTTCTTGAGTTATGCTACTATACATGAAAACGTTCTCCCACTTTAGGAACCTAGAAATGGTATATATCTTAACAACCACTTGTCTGAATCTGCCAAGACTGGTCCCAATAGACAGCCAGTAATCTCTATGTGCCCTGATAGTGTTTCCGGCTCATTTTGTTTTCGATTAGTAGCGAAACAGGAGGGGTTGAAGATATGAGAAAACCCCGCCAACTTCACAGTCTCTCACTCACATTTGCCGACTTCCTCAATGTTACATTGGACGTTAGAATGACTTGACTGATTGACTTAACTGATCTTTTGAGGGCCAAAGGCCCGTATATGTACAAGCTCCAAAATGCGTACGCGTATGCACTATCTGACATGAGACACATCACCCTGGTCCTGATGCAATCCTCATACAGCCACCATCTCCGTACAAGTCTTCATTCTCATACATGATATCAGACGGTGCTGAGACTCACGATCCAAGTACACTTGCAACACTCAAATCTTGTTCAATTGACTAGATCTTTTTATCAAATGTCGCCATTGGAGTTATCAATTATACTGCGGGCTTCGATCTTCTCTCTATTGCCTAGTTGAGTAATTTCCGAAAACATTCCCGGGTTTGCTAGGACGGTTGCATCCATACCGATGCCCCTCCGGACCATCCGTCCTGACATCCTTCCAAGTCTTTTTGCCCCATTGACGCGCGGGTAATCCTTTAGACAAATATCTGAAGTAGCTACATCACCGTTAAACCAGTATTAAATTGTGTTGGCAGGCCGTAATGCCGTAGTAGAGGAATTAGTGAAGTTGGTATATATGGTGGTGCATTAAAAACGATCTTTCGCTTGAGTGTCCACTGTTACTATAGTTATGAGATTAACCGCTGCAAACAGGCCACCAAATGAGTCAATGACACAAGGAAGAACTTGTACTCAGATATTTGGTATACGAGGGGGAACACGCGGCTGCACCAGGTTCTAGTGACATACAGAAGAGAATGACACTGAACATCGAAACAACTCTCAGCACATTCATCACGAACGCGGAAGCCTGTCGCTAGCCTATGAAACTGTTTTGACTGTACAACTAAATAGCTCTCTGGCAAAAGCTACTGGATGTGCTATTATTCCTGAAGAAGCAATCGTAGATAGCATGCTGAGTTGATTCCTGCTATCACATCTTCACCGGCTCGCGGGCAAATGCACACCCAACACCAAAACATGTTATTATTGGAAATCCGCTCAACCCCGGGCCCGAGTCCGCCCGACGGCGGAGCGGCCAGTGTGGCCTTGTCATTCTGTATATAGAGAGACCGCTAGAGTAGAGAGAACGATATCGCTTTTAGACTTTCTCACAGCGCCCGCTACCATTTCCAACAGTTGTGTATAGTACAAAATCACCATAAGATGCGTTGCATAATGACAATAATTCTTGTGCATTTTGAAGGTATACCACAATGCTCCCTAGGCCTCGCGCTTCAGCGTGATAAAAAGTCTTGGAAGGATGTCAGGACGGATGGTGCGGAGGGGCGTCAATCCATACCCCTACACCGGTGTGTGTTTGCACGGTATTCCCGTCCTGTTTGCATCCCGTTGTTCACACTACTTGTCTGGCAGTCAAGTTTGTATTTTGGAGCGGGGACACTTCTGGGGGAGCGATGATGAGTGCAGCGGGAGCATGGAGCCAGGTGCACCTGGAACCTGTCTATGGTCCAGTTTCTAAACTTTGTACATGATATGCACACTGATTTTGATGAGATTTGTATTTGATATACTACCGCCATTCCACCTTTTAGTTATTGCAACATCTGCCACTATTTCCTCTATTTCGTTTTTTTATTAACTACTACCTCTTACAACAATTCCAACCACTACTACAACCTTAAAGATATCTAATAATATCTTATACTTATATTTAACTACCCAATATATCGATTTACTAATCTTTTTCATTCTTGAACATTGACATTTTATTTTTCATTTAACTTAGCGCTGGAATATTTGCAGTTAAGAAGCTATAGGCTGCCGCATGAACAGTCGCTGCGGCACAACCACTAGCGGTTATGCATAATTCGATTCTTCACAGCCAACCAGCAGGGTTCTGGTTCATATTTGGTGGCAGCGCTTAATGGAAAATATTGTTCCGTCATTCGTTTGTACTTGCACAGCCCCATCCGCAGCGTGCGTTAATACCGCAGTTGAGTCACGCCAACAAAAACATCCAGGGATCATTTATCTATATTTACCATATCACCCCACGCACACTCCTGGGTCTGCATGCTGGCGCAGACCAAATCAATAAGATCGCGCTCATTTATTAAAATTTTGCCTACTTCCTGCACTCGGCTTGTTGTAACTCTTGCTCTCCACTCACCATACATCATGTTTTCCAACTATAACTCTGTACTCGTGTCGCATTCCGATGGAATGTTTACCCGCTACTCCGCTTCGACAGACCGCACCAGCGGCGATCTCCAGAGTGACCTGATCGACTTTCTATCGATTGTTCAAAAGTATGATGTCGATTATCTTCCAATTACGTGGCAGCCTGCACTCGGGAATATTGGACATGGTGGCTCTGGGATGATAAGCCAGTCTACGTTTAGCACCGACAAGCCCCTTGCATTCAAGCGGTTTCACGTATCAGAATCTGATGAATCAGACTCAGTCTTCGACTATTTACCATTGATATCAGAGGTAATGATTTTGAGTCAACTCCCTATTCGAAATCACCCAAACATAATCAATCTACAAGGAATCTGCTGGGAAGTCAAACCGAGAACGGGGAAAGCCATCCCTGTACTGGTGTTTGAAAAAGCCGCGTGGGATCTACAACAATTCATGAATGTGTATGAGGGAAGGAACATGTCAATCGATGGCCGGCTGAAGCTCTGTGCTGACATTGGAAGTGCAATCATGGCACTGCATGATTATGGTCTGTTTATTAAAGCTGATTTTCATATTCAAAAGGCTAACATTGAAACAGATGTAATTCATGGAGATATCAAGCCACAAAACGTGCTAGTTTTCAAGGACACTGCCGGAAAAATCACCGTAAAGGTGACAGACTTCGGATATTCCACTTTTACCACTCCCGAAACTTCTTCCGTTGGTAGGACAGGAAGTGTTTTTCTACCGAAGTCCAGACCATGGAATGCCCCCGAACATCACTTCGGCGATTTCACAGCGCTAGAAGCGAAAAAGGCAGATGTGTACTCATTCGGAATGCTGTGCTTTTGGATTTTGTTTGGAAACATTTGTATGCAGCAGAATATGGAGTACACATTTGACACATCCACCGGCCCCCGCACATCGCTTGAACAGATTAAGTACGATGATAAGATGGAATATGTTGCTAATCAACTTATGGAATCAGTGTCAGTGGGTGCGGGCTTGAATGCAAAGCATAAGAGTCGGCTGCAAATCTTTTTCAGCCTGACGGTTCCACTGAATCCAGAAAAACGGACGACTGATATTGCAAAATTACTAAGTCTTCTCGGCCAAGAACAGTGGTTTCATTTAAAATATTATGTCAACACTGTTGCAAAGATGTTCAGAACCGAACCGCAACCTTTTAGCGAAGGCCTAGGAATAATGGTGACAAATACCGAACTTTCAAGGCATGCCCATTTTCGAGTAAGCATTAAATCTATATACGTATTATATAACATTGCTGATAACCGATTAGATTGCTGAGAATCTTGTCGATTTCATAGCAGCAGACTATCGTGTTCGGACACAAATTAGAGAGAGCCTAGAAACAAAGTATTTCCATGTTCGCAACCAAACCTCCGCAAGCCAGATCGCGTTCCAAATCGCGTTTTGTTATCAGATTGGATTTGGGATTAAGTCAGATGATAGCAAGTGTCATATGTGGCTGGAGAAGAGCAATACGCAACCTTATGTTTTAAAGATTGAAAAAGAAGCTATACGACCTGCAAGGGGGCAGCGTGGGAGGATGCTTGGAATTGAGGGGCTTCTGACTGTCGACCTGATTCATGAATATCAATCATCTGGGCGCAGCCAACTCGAAAAAGCGCTGAATGAGTACAGAAGAGAGGCTGATGACATGGCGCGAGAGCTAGGGGAGCTTCATTTCGTACCACTGGCCTTATATGAAATCCTAGGAGATCTATTGGATGAATTGGGAGAATTTGGGGAATCAAAAACATTACGAATGAAGATCAGAGACCAAATAGGAGCAACTGATGGAATTGTTCATCCTTATTACATTGGATCAATCTGCAATGTAGTCAAGTCGCACACAAGGCTGGGGGAGTGGATAGAAGCACTAGTTTTACAAGAAAATGTTCTACAGCACACGGCAAACACCTATGGAGCAAGGAGCTCGGTCGCTACATCAACCATGAACAACTTCGCATTAACATTCATCAACCTGGGGAAATGGAAGGAGGCAGAGGTGCTGCAAGTGCAAGTTATGGAATCGAAAAAGTTGGTGCTAGGCACTGAACATCCAAATACCCTGACCAGCATGGTAAACCTCGCATCAACTCTTTGGAAGCAGGGGCGGTGGAAGGAGGCGGAGGTGTTAGAGATACAAGTCATAGAGACATATAAAAAGATACTGGGCCAAGAACATCTCACTACTTTGACCGGCATGAATAACCTGGCATCGACATATTGTGACCAAGGGCGATGGAAGGAGGCTGAAGTGCTGAAGGTGAAAGTCATGAAGACGTTCAAGAGCGTGTTCGGCCAAGAGCACCCAAATACCTTGACCAGTATGAATAACCTCGCGGTGACATACCAGAAGCAGGGGCGATGCAACGAGGCCGAGGAGTTGGAGGAGGTAGTGATGGAGACAAGAAAGAGGATATTTGGCGAAGAGCATCCAGATACATTGGCTAGTTTCGGTAGTCTCGCCGCAATATTTTGGAAACAGGGACGACTGAAGGAAGCTGAAGAGTTGGAGCTGCAAGGCATGGAGACGTCCAAGAGGGTACTTGGCCAAGAGCATCCAGATACCTTAACCGTCACAGCTCACCTTGCATTGACGTTGCTGGGGCAGGGACGATGGTCAGAAGCTGAGGTGCTATGTGCGCAAGTAATGGAGACGAGAAAGAGGGTACTTGGCCAAGAGCATCCAGATACATTAACCAGCATGAACTGCCTTGCGTCGATATACCACAAACAAGGGCGATGGAAGGAGGCTGAGGTGCTAAAAGTGAAGACCGTCGAGAAGAGAAAGAGGGTACTCGGCCAAGCGCATCCAGATACCATGGGAAGCATGAACAGCCTTGCATCAATTTATAGGAGCCAGGGGCGATGGAAGGAGGCAGAGGATGTTGAGCTGCCTGTGGTGGAGATACGTAAGCGGGTATTGGGTAAAGAGCATCCTGATACTTTGGCTAGTATGCTCAGCCTCGCATCGACATTTTCCAAACAGGAGAGACTGAAGGAAGCCGAAGAGTTGGAGGTGCAGGTGATGGAAATATCCAAAAGAATACTCGGACCCGAACATCCAGATACCTTGACCTGCATAAATAACCTCGCATTGACTTTAGGGAGCCAGGGACGGTGGATAGACGCTGAAATGTTATGTATGGAGGTTTTGCAGACGAGAAGGAGGATACTTGGGCAAGAGCATCCAGATACATTGACCAGTATCGGCCACGTCGCATTGACATGCTGGAACCAGGGGCGCTGGAAAGATGCTGAAGTACTATACTTGCAGGAAACTGAGACATCAATGAGGGTTCTTGGCCAAGAACATCCAGAGACCTTGATTAGCATGGGAAATCTCGCATCGACTTACAAACGACAGGGTCGATGGCAGGAGGCTGAGGTGATTGATTTGAACGCAATGGAGAAGGCGAAGAGCATACTTGGCCGTGAGCATCCAGATACCTTGGTCATGATGGGTAACCTCGCATCGACATACGTGGGCCAAGGGCGACTACAGGAGGCTAAAGAACTGTTTGTGAAGGTCATGGAGACATCTTCGAGGGTACTCGGCCCAGAACATCCTATAGCCTTAGGTTGTTTAGACAACCTTGCGTCGATATATATCAATCAGAGGTGATAGAAGGATACGGCACAGATCCAGATGTCGGAAGGACATCCAATTTACATGATTCTTAGGCGGTAATGAATAAAGTGCACCATATGTAATAATATTATAATCTCGTAGTCCTTGACGGGATTTAACGTGAAGACAATTTGCAGGACTTGCGAAGGCAGGCGTTGATGTAGAGTGGATCATACAATTAGGACTGTCCGTATCAATCAAGCACAAAGCAAGAGGTTGTATTGTGCAGGCTTCCCAACGGTCCGGAGCGACTGGCATCCTTCGGGGCTCCAAATCGGCGTCCCGTCCAGGGCATGCATTTCGGAGGCCTGGCCCTTCCTGATGCGAGATCTCAATACTTAGGGCCCGATATAGATGCATGTAGTTATTGGATACGGTTTCAGGATACGAAGCTGGGGCCGGTACGAACTCCAAACCATGAATGTGCCTGAATGCGGCGGCTGGATGCCTGAAGATAAAAGGTTCGCATGCAAAACTGTGGGCTGCCTAAACGCTATTTATGATGAAAATGCGATGATTTCGATAAAACAAGCCAATGAATACGAATGGAAATACGAAAGCTCCATGGTCTGAACGTTCACCTCTATCGGTAGCCAGCTAAAGTCCCTGAGAGAATTCAAGTACACGTAATCATGAGGATAAGAAGTACGCTGTGTCCCCTGCGAAACTGCAATTGAACTTCATACTCTAATTCAGCGACCATACCCTTCACAGTGCATTTCAGATCATCTCAACTCCACTACAATTTGCATAGAGCTTTGTCACATCTGTAACCTTCTCCACTTGCTTCAATTTGCTTGTGAGATCAAACGCTGATATCCTGAGAAATAGTGAACCCTACACAATCTCAGATCAGTGAGCTCGCTTGGGGGACGATATTATCTAGGGTAGTGAGTGTCTGTTATTGTGGTTCGGGAGGAGATATCTTGTGGAGATTCGAAGAATATTGCAGAAGCAGAGAAGATATTGGTAGTCATGCAGATGAGGGTGGAAGTGCAGCGGTTGTGAGTGGAGAAGGTTGGGTAGTGAGCAAAGAGTCTTGTTTTTTTGAACGTTATCATGTTTGCATTTCAGCATCGCTGTGCACAGTGCGCAGAGCTAGACTGTAGGGCCCTATAGTCTTTAGTCCGAGGTTCTGCTGCCCTAGGGCAAAACAGTCCTTATTTTTCCTACCCAAAAAATTATCATCTGGTCTGGGGCTTACTTTTGCCCGGATGGGACGGACGATTGGGAAGCCTGGCATTGTGTATCTTACACAAGTGATTGTTGGGCGAACTATCTAAGGTAAAATCTATGCCATTTTATACGTAAACTTCGCAGAGATAATGAAGTAGCACTTGCAGTGACAAGCAGTGTTGCGAAATGGAATGGAGAATCGTTTGAATATACTGCAGATAGGATAGAAGGAGAAAGACGCAACATATATACAAGGTAGTTGGATGTCTTATGCCCTACCGGCTGGATGCTTGCCATCAGCTCACCTGAAACATCGGCGCTGGTATTCATTCTTAGGGTGGTTACTGCGGCAATGCCCTTCAAGCAGCATTACATAAGGGCAATGAGGCTGTGGCGAATCAGTTGGTCATGTGGGGTGCCAAACCGAACACCGAAGCTGTTATCGATTAGCGCTACCACGAATACTCCCAGTCTCCTCCAATGTAGTTTGTTCTAGTCCAGTCACGGAGGATGTCCCTCCGCGGAGAGACCGGTCGATTCACGGAGTGTACCCCTGCACCCCACCTCCGTGACTGGACTGGTTCATTCGCGGAGCATACATACAAGTGCTAATTACACTCAACGTCGTGGTGTAACTACAATTACACTGTGCTCCATATCCTGACTTGAAACCAGCTCTTCTTCCTCGTTGGCCCCTTCCTCTACATCGTCCTCTTCCTCCACCTCCTCCTCCTCCTCGTTGTCCACATCCTTGTACTCCTCGAGACCCTCTCTTTCCTCAATATCCAGTTCTGTCAAATCACTTTTGTCGTTTTCCTCTACGCTCTTGTTGACATCATCAACAGAAGTGGAGTATGTCTGTGCTGTTGCGTCTCCCTGTGTATTTGCTCGAAGTCACTGTTGATTGTGACTGGGTCCAGGTGGTGTTGTCTTCCGTTTAAGATTGAAAGTACCAGATGGCGCTGCAGAAACACCATTGTTTGTGCATTGAACTCCATCATTTCGCTGGGCTGAAGGCACGTAGTTGCGCTGGGCTGAATGCCATTAGTTGCGTTGATTAATTCAGCTGGATATGGCCAGCTGAGTACGCATACATGCGTGGGCATATATGCGTGTAGAGCATTCACCGAGTGTACACGGAGGTGGGGTGCAGGGGTACACTCCGTGAAAGAACCAGTCCAGTCACGGAGGGTGGGACTCCGTGAATGGACCGGTCTCTCCGCGGAGGGACATCCTCCGTGACTGGACTAGAACAGTAATTATAACTGGCCCGAGTTGCGTTCTGTTTACTGTTCTGAAAAAACTTGGTTTTGTTATACTCGCTGAACACCCCCCACGGGGCGCCAAAGTTCTATATGAACCACGAGATAGTAACAGTACTAGGTTTGGGTTGACCAAAAGTCAAAACCACAGGCGGAAATCCACGGGTTTTTTACCAAGCCGCGTTTCTCATAGTGTTCCATAAACACCAGTGCGATTAGAGACCGGAGGCAACAGTCTACGAGAACTGCTTTAAACTTCCATTCAACCCCTTGTTGATCTCAATCGCCCAAGATTTAATGGTTTTTTTTGGGTTATTAGAATCTGATTTCTTGCATGACCCACACCCGGCGGAACCCCTCACAGGCCCAGCAGCCCACCCATGGTAACCCGGGATCCAGATACATTTCGTTGACATACTTTATGCAAAAGGGCTTGAATTCGACGAAGAATTGGTGGAGAGAGTAGGAGGGGAGTGTGGGTTCAGAAGAGGCAGTAGGTGGCTACGCTCTTCATCCTATAACTCCACCAATTCTTGTTCAAATTCGAAGCTAATTGGCAAAGAGTTGCTCGATTATATGTAAATGGAACTCGCGTTATAGACAACTATGTACTGGAGTTGACTGTCGGCCGGCATATGGGGGACCGCTAGCGTGGTGCAGAATAGACCCTCCCCAGCGGTCCCCAGCCAGCCCCAGTACGAGGCCAAAGATAACGCGGAATCCATCTGCATACAGATGAGTAACGTTCTGCCAATGATCTCCGAATTTGGCCGAGAATAGTTAGAGCTATGGGGAGGAAGTGGAGAGGCTGAGAGCGACAGAACAAACCAAACTTTAAATTAGATCCCACATCGCCCTCCCCCAATTAAGTTCACCAGTTTTACTCCGATCACAATATGTTCTGTACATGGTAATATATATACATTGACCCTCTCACCTCCCAGCCCACGGTTTACTGTTGCTATAGTATATAGGGGAGAGCCGTGTATAGATTCCATGATATAGAGAAAAGAGAGAAGGAGAAAGACTCGACTTGTATATAGAAAATCATTACAGAAAACTTTGATGCTTTCTCCACCCTTTTTCCACTCTGAGTCTTTTGCCACTTGTCACAACCGGCTATGCAACATTTACGATATCTCTAATACCGAGTGAGCGGTTATGCAGACACTGCGTTTTTGGCGTGCATTTGTACAACCAAATCATGAATATTTAGTGATATCGCAAATCGGAGATCGGGAAGCGAAAGTGGGCTTAGGTGTACCCATTTCGTATATAGAACACTTTCTAATCAGTGTAAAATTCGCTGACTTGAATTAATTGAAATATATAGTAGAGCCAAAAGCATCAGTATAAAGCCTTTTGCTACTTGCTAGTGCTGGCTGTGGATTAGCAGTAGGCGGCTGACGGCGGGATAAACTCACTGAGAGAATCTCTACCCAGGCTCCATTAAGGTAGGAATAGACATTTTTCACCACCACTAGCGAAAAGCTCAGTTAGAGTCACAAGAAGTACACTTGAGAGGCATATTTCGAAACGAACCTCAGCGGAACACAGGAAACGCGCTTAAAATAGGAAGTGCACTCACGAAGGCGAGCAGGGGAGGGGGCATCAAGCACCCTTGCACAACACCAGACCAGTGCACCTAGAAGGGCACAGGCCTTCTCACCGCCTAGCGCACCTACTTTTGCGCCCACTGCACGATCGCGTCCGAAAATGCACCAACCATCATCGTACCTGCGGAGACTTGTTGAGGATAATACGGGCTTTCGCCTGATAGCATCGACGGGAATCGTTTGGCTGTTATGTGGGCTGCCGCTCTTCGTATAGATATCTTAATATCGTGTACTTGAGCTTTATCCTTTTCTCTTCTGCTCTTTAGAATTCAGACGATTGGCGAGTTCTCCGAGCACACTATAACTTCCGCGTGTCAAAAAGACTATTTCGTCCCCAGCCACCTAATCTATCTACAAGTCTCTTCAAGAATCAAAGATTGTGGCATCGGCATCTAGCCCATATATACCCTAATACCATGCAAACCTATTAATAATTATACACGTTGATACAATATGCACCGTCTGCATACAAGCGAAATACAATATGGATTGGAATCAATATCAAGCCGATTACTCGACAATTTGAGCCCCAGCTGCGGTCCATTCTACACACCGTCTTGGCAGCCACCAGTCTGTATACCAGTACTATTCACATACGGTTACACTCTATATATTCATCCGGATGCTTGCAGATAAGAAGGCGGAAACCTGGGCACCCCGTTGCGTTTTAACTTATGCTGTATCTCTTGCATTGAGATCCACCACGGATGGATATAGTGTCTCGTGCGCCCTGTTTGACGGGTTTTGGGTGCGGTTATCATGTGCTGTCGGGCTATGGTTGAGCAGCGGAACCGCTAGCATTTTAGCTCTCGTGTAGCTGTCAACTAAATTTAGGGAAGTCATGTTTAGTTTCGGTTGAGAGATGCTCAGCACAACGAACTCGGTATAATACGCCTGAAGATTCCCACTTTCTGTTGAGAGCAATAAAGAAAGAAATAAGAATCTGTATTGTCTACGGATCAAAGAGAGAGACGGCGGCAGGACTATATAGAGAGAAAAGGCCATACTCGGCGAAGCGGAGTATCACAACTGGAGCAAGATGCCGAGCATCACTCCCGAGGCTAGGCCTTCGGGGGCTTAAGGCACCAGGCCAAATCTCATGCCAACACTTTCCCAGTATAACTTTTTGCGGCACCAAACTCTAAGACTAATAGCCCTAGGTATTATAAACCATGGGATTGGCAAACTGGTAGCGCTTGTGGTAGGTCGGGTGATATTCCATGATGGAGTGATATCACAGTGAACGGTAGTGATTGGAGTATCATCTCGCCGAAAAACAGCCATGTAACTACCACAGTTACCCTTTCAGCGCTGCAAACATACTCGTATGTAGATTAATTTCCCCGTATTTGTGCTGAATCTGTCGATGCAGCTGTGGTTTGGAGATAGCCCTAAACCGGATGTATCAGAACGTTCAGGTTGGTTCCTAATCTCCCTGGCGGGATTAAGGTCCTCGAAAGGCAATTACTAGACGCCCAAGACTATATCATCCATCCCTCCTCAACATGATACATCACTGTTGTCCACCTACTACCATAATCAAGATGCCTTAATCCATATCACCACTGGAATAATGAAAGCCCGGAGGAAGTATATTGATATATACTACTATAATACTTGAAATAATGGGGGTAAGTCCGATTTCTGGCGTCCGTTGGCTTGCCCGAAACCAGACTGCGAATTTCAGGGCTTTAAATCCACGCCCTTAACGGTTCATTGCTAAGACAATGTACCTACAAGTACCTACAGTCACCAGTGAGTGTCAGGAGAGGGGAGTAAGAGGGCCTTATGACTTCAACTATCACGACATGTAACATATTCCGTTTAGAGCATCAAGGCCGAACACCCAGTGCCGGAGCTTCTCCTGACAGGGTGTGGCGACTGTACGGCGCATATGCGGATTGTTACATTCGGCTAACGCTAATAATTATAACCTGGGGTTGATCATTAGATTAGCAGCACAACTAATCGCATTATCTTAGTTTACAACTCTCAATTAAATACAACCGATGAATGCAAGAAATTAACAAATTTATCAAGTCCCTCATGTTGACCTTTAAACACTTCACTTCTCCGATTTATGTAGTTTGCGCAATCGACAATCGCTGTCCCGCCAACTGCTGCAACGTACTGCTGAGATGGTTCAAGTACATTTAAATATTGATTGCCATCCTAAAGTTACAGTAGTATTCTTTCTAAGTTTATTTCCCGCAGTTTTAGGAAGGCTACTATAGGGGTCAATGGTAGCTCATATACGCTTGCTTCACGACATGAAGCAAAGGGGGAAGTGTCTCACAAATATAAACATCAGGAGCCTTGAAATTCATACGGAATTATAAGGAACTGCTAAATATAGATAGATGCGTATGTATGTAAGCATACAAGCTACCAGCTATATAGCGTCTTCATGCCTAGTCGGTATAATAGATACTTAACGATGTATCATTTCTATACCTTGCGTTGAATTGTACAAAGATGATGAAACCTATTAGAACTCTCTTCCGGTAGAACCTAGTCTTATATACAATAAGAGCCCGGAAGTCCTTTTCGAGCAGGCTTCCCAATGGTCTGGGGTGGCTATAGTCTTTCGGGGCCTGGCGTTGGCGTCCTGTCTAAGAGCATG
>Ga0307512_10004082_pt1 | contig 16246 bp, 15 predicted proteins | sample 14_EM_MG_FD_200267 | JGI IMG/M metagenome (GOLD analysis project Ga0307512, IMG submission 200267) | Populus trichocarpa ectomycorrhiza microbial communities from riparian zone in the Pacific Northwest, United States - 14_EM | ecosystem: Host-associated > Plants > Roots > Unclassified | place...
TGTCACGGCGCAAGAAGGTACGGAGGTACTTAGGAAATATAGAAGAAAGATACGGAAGGTGTGGAAGGAATTGTGTTACGGAAAGGCGGAGACGTTGGGAGACGCGGAGGAAGCGGCGAGATGGTGGCGGTATAATTTAGTATAGATAAAGAAGTGAGCTGAGGTGTTGCGACGTCAGGAGAGGTGGCGTGGTTGTTACGATAAGGAATTACGGAGTGGTGTGTAAGATCATGGGATGAGATTCGGATGGTACATTGCAGCATGAGGAATGGTTCGAGGGTGGCAGACGAACTGTATATAAAGAGAGTGTTGATGGCGTTGGAGGATTTCCTTTTCTTCTCTCTTTACTCATTCTCTTGTATAGCAAAGCAATAGCACGACTTTGAAACATACTCTGATCTTTGTTCCTCGATACGCACTTCGAGTTCAGTCTTGCAACATCCATATCACCTGCGCCCGACCCCGCCCGTTACAGCATGAGTCTGGAATTGCAACATATCATATGTGTCAGGATCTACGTTATCTCAGCACGAACTGGTATTCGATAAGCCTGATCATGAACTACCGAACAAACTCAAAGATACGAGAAGTCTAAATTAAAAGCTATGATCCAAATGATACGTGTCCCGCCTGGGGCGCGCGAGCATTCCTGATAGGCGCATAACAATAAGACCTAAGGGTATCTATTGGGCATCGTCAAATAAGACCCAGAGATAGGTAGCTATCATTTGAGGGTCATATAAAAAGATAAGCTATAGTGTGAGGGATTAATTTATAGTTCGGAATCAGGGGATCATCGGTAGCGATGCTCAGCCCGGACTGAAATGATAGGGATCATTGATAGCGATGCTAGGCCCGAACTATCTATTCCGAGGGACTATAAAGAGATCATGTTGTTCTAATAATGAGAGAGGACAACCAGCTTGAGATACGAAAAGACGGATACCTACCAGCGAAGAAGAATCCTTATTTATTATTGCGTTTTTATGATACCTATACCTATTATATCTATACCTAGAATCTATTAGCTTTGTGTAGCGGCAGCCCCGCACCTGTGAACAACCTGCAAGAAGATTTATGCCTATCACCTTCAAGAACGATAACGACATTATTGTGTATGCTCTGGAGTGTGTTATAGCTTACGCAAGACGAACTCAGTAAATCTTCGTAGCACAGTGTGTGTGGTGGTTAGCCTCGATTTTTGGACTTGAGAGGGAGTTGGTTTCCCATATCAATAAGCTCCGAACGGAACGAAACACGAATCCACAGGAGCAACATCCCCGAGAGGCTTCGACTATCCCGATGGACCTTGCCGAAGATCGACGAATCAATCAAGTACTAGACGACACCGAACAGTACTTAAGACAATCTAGGCGACTACGAGAGATAGCAGCTTTGAAGGTTTCCGTGACGACATCAACCGGACGGATAAACGCGACAAGGATATCTAAGAAGTATCTAAAGAAATCTAACTGGGTTCCCAAGGTGGATACGACCAGCAGGGAGGGATACTTTAGCAAAATCGAAGGCATTGACAGTAGCGAGCTCTCAAGGAGGAAAGCGGCGAGTGAGTGCTTACGCTGTGCCTGGCCCTCCGATAGGAAAGGCAATCATCGCGTCAGGGATTGCAGACGACAGATTACGCTAGATAGAGGAACTGCGGAAATCTATAACAAAGAAAAATATCGGGAACCAGTTGAATCCCCAGAGGAAAACAATTCGACGGATAGTTCTCTTCCCGAAGATAATATAGATTAGGATCTATGGCTGTACGCACCCATAGTACTTAGCGAAGTATTATTGGATAGGCTGTTGTACCCCCGTAACAGCTACTATCTTCGCCTTGATGGTATCACCCACAAGAGGGTCACATAGGACAATTAGAACACATCCAAATCTTTCAGTTACGTTTTCAAAGGTTTCAACCCATAATTGCATTTGTAATAATTAATAATCCAATTTGAACCGTACTTGAGCCTATTGAACGACGCCCGAAGATAGCAAGCATAAACTCTCATCTTCTTACTCCTTAATACATAATTCAGTATGTTATATAAGATGAAGGTATCTTAAGTCCCCATATGCGAGAGTACCTGGAATCTACATAGTATAATTCCGTCTCTACGATTCGAGGTATCGAAGAGTACCTGAGAATATCATAACATATCCTTGACTCCTTTTGTGGATTTTTTTTTTTTGAATCTTCTAACATCATTCATATTTTTATTTTACTACCTCCCTGTCTAAGGTTGAATCTCCAGACACCCTGAAGACATCACACATGTCCTCATTTCTCATGTCGGAAGGTACTCAAATGGTAATGAGAATACCTGAAGACATCATAAATGTTCTCATTTCTCATGTCAGAAGGTAAACGAATTCTAATAAGAATACCTGAAGACGTCATACATGTCTTCGTTTCTCATGTTGGAAGGTAATCGAATGGTCATGAGAATACCTGAAGACATCATACATGTCCTCGTTTCTCATGTCAGAAGGTAATCGAATGGTAATGAGAATACTTGAAGACATCATACATGTCCTCATTTGTCATGTCGGAAGGTAAACGAATGGTAATGAAAATACCTGAAGACATCATGCATGTCTTCGTTTCTCATGTCGGAAGGTAATCAAATGGTAATGAGAATACCTGAAGGCATCATACATGTCTTCCTTTTTCATGTCGGAAGGTAATCAAATGGTAATGAGAATACCGGAAGACATCATACATGTCCTCGTTTCTCATGTCGGAAGGCAATCAAATGGTAATGAGAATACCTGAAGACATCATACATGTCCTGATTTCTCGGGTCGGAAGGTAATCGAATGGTATTGAGAATACCTGAACACATCATACATGTCCTGGTTTCTCATGTCGGAAGGTAATCGAATAGTATCGACGAATAATTAACATACATATTCTTTTTATTGAACTCCAGATATTTATATATCTTCAATTCAAAATTATCCGTGCTTGCTTATACTAATGTATAACAAAGCTTCATTGATAGCTATGTATATCAATGGATTTATAGCAAAATCTCACTTAAGTAAAGAAACCTTTATACTATCCTTTCCTCAATGTTCGATGGTATCCCTTAGCTCCTCATCGGATATTTCCTCTCCATTCACTATCTTTCTTGTAATCCTCCCATTCATTCGGAGGCAATTCATCATTAAATTCCTCATTCATATCTTCAAATGGCAATGAGCCGACTTCATCAAACGTTCTTTGCCAACTTTCTTTGGCCTCTTGAGGCTCTCTTTCAAATATCTTCTGATAATATTCTTTAGCTTCATCCCATCCGTCATCATGACCTTCTGTCAACCCTTGTTTATAACCATCGTTATAACCGACATCTTTTCCTTCATTATACTTTCTCCAGTCTTGAGGTGTATATCTATTGCTTTTCGAATAAGCTACCTGAATTGATTCTTCAAAAAGATGAATCCATTCTGGTCTTAGCGATATAAAGTTTTCTTCCCAAGGCTTATAATATCGTGATATCATGGGTTGTTCTATACAACTTAGAACATAAATCATCATAATTGCCAACAACGCAATTAACATAATATTATAAATTCTGTCCATCGTCGGGCAAGTAGGGTCTACCACTGGCTGCATTTCGCTGAGCTGATGTTTTCTTCGCAATAACACCACTCAGTCTTATCCTGTAATTTGCCATCGCAATTCCACTTGTCTGCCCACAAGTGATGATTCTTCCAGTAGTTTTTAAACACACTATCGTGTAATTTAAGCAATTCTCTGTTAATTGCTGATTGTCGGTAATATACAACCCAAGGTTTCGAGGTTTCAGGTTCTTGGTGAAAGATTGGATCGTTTCAATCATTATCCAGTACTTCGGATAAAATCATATCTTTAAACTGAAAATATTGAGAGGTTCGTGTTCAAATAAATTACGCATATAACTGGCTAGATCAAATATATTGATTTTATTTTGCATGCAGCCGATTATTTTTTTCCTCTAAATTATATTCTGCTGTCAGATTCCAATAAAGATTTGGTTTTGCCGTAATTCAACAAGTACCAAGCTCAATGCTTGGATACTGATGATAATTCTTCTTGGTATATTTTCTTATTTGTCATAATGCTATATCCGTAATCGTATGCTGCTTTGGCAAACGGTATCTGGAAACTATATCTTCCAGTTACTTTAGTTCTTGGCATTGCTACTGCGTATAGCTCTGCCCACTTGTTTTCTGTTCATAAGGAAAAAGTACCTTCGTCATATAACACTGTATATGCTTCTAGCTTTATTTTATTCATATATTTCAATACCTAGGTGTAATAACAGTTTTGAAATATTATACTGTTACGGGGGTGCTTACAACTTAGTAACTACACTTATAATAAGTATCAGCCGATACTGAAGTAAGTACTAGGTACACTGCGGTAGCCCTCATCGTATCTCCCCATATGGGTATCTCCAGACAAATGGTAATGGAAGTCTGTATACATTGTATATGCAACAAGGACAAATATGTATCATCGTATCAGATGCTGTCAGATGGATAGCAACTAAATCGTATCGTAATGTATTACAATATTGACAATACATATAACTCGTATAAGTAATCTTGGTGATTAATTAATATCGTAATGTGTATTCGTAAAATTACGCTCGGTGTGTAATTAATATTGTAAAGTATATTCGTAAAATTGATCTCGGTGATTGTTTAATAACCTAAAGTATATTTGTAAAATTAATCTCGATAATTAATTAATATCGTAGCAGTAAAATATTCCTTGTGGATAGTGCAATCTTAATTGACATGTATCTTCTCAACGACTCTCAACTAATTCCGTGATAAATCTGCCGTTCAGATACTATCGGCAATATTACATCTCGTGCATAATATCCCTCAATGTTAATTGCACTTATTTTCGTACTCAGCTCGAACGCGATCCTTAGTACAGCTTCTCGGGTTTTTGCTTTGTTTTCCGAAACATTGCTCAAGCTCGGGAAGAGTAGGTTCTCAATATTGTGGTTTATTCTTGAACACTATTCCAGACCTAGTCGTATTTAACTGTTTTTGCTTATTGTTTGGCTGACTACTTCTTATTGCTTCTGGAATTATTGGCTCCTCAGTATCAGAATTCAAATCAAGATCCAGGGCAGGAATATCAGATTCCGGAACAGTAGTTCCGTTATCAACCTGGCTAAGAAGTGGCGTAACTATACAATCCTTAATATATGCTGACGGGTATGCATTATACTCGAGATGAAACTTTAATATCTCCATATACCTGATAATACTTGCCAGCCACCAAATACAATGTGCGGCAAAATGTTCATCATCTTGTTGAAACCATGGTAGCAACAGCGTAAATGCACACGCAACAATATCGTAGTCATTCGTAAACTTTCACTCCGTCATGGGGTGGGGGAACCGCGTACAATCCTAATAGATAATACTAATATACTTGGTGATAATATTAATATAAAATAAGAACTTGAAACTGAATAATATTTCAGCTTCGTCTTTCGCAGGTAGGTATTGTTCATAACTGTGGGGCTACCCTCCCAATGCTGGAGCATTGCTGTCTCTGTATAGCCTTTCTTGGACTACTGAAGTTTATGTCCGAACCTTAGCTATGATCTCATCTGTCATAGCTTTGAGTACTGTTTGATTATGAGCGAGGCTCTTACAAATAGGACCACGCATCCCAAAGGTTATCGTGTACTTGCATGACTAGTTTTCAAGCGTTACGCTCCTGCTACAAATCAGGCCATCATCTGCAATAAGATCTAATAAAACAGTAACTTCAACTTAGATATCTTGCAACTTGAATATTTTGGATAGTCAAAAATCTCTGTCGCCTGACATGGTTATTTAGAGATCTTTACACAGAGTGCTTAATAGATTAAGACTCAATCTTAACCATTTAGGCTATTTCGCTTCTTTGCTTCAGAGCCTTACGTGGCAACCCACCATTGCTCTGTTGACATTTGACTTGACATACCACACCAGGATTATTAAACTGATAGTGATTAACCCTACTCGTTTGTTCCCTGCCAGGGAGTCGGGGGCTTATTGGGGCTCATTGACTTTGCCCAGCGCCTTCATCAATCAGACACACCATGCTTAGGCCCAGACTATTCTCTTTGACTGGGGAGTACCCAAGTTATTCCTCTCCACAAGCGATTGGCTCAGAGTCCCACTAAATCGCATATTGGCTATCGTCTGTCTGACATGTCAGTCGCATTTCTGCAACTGCCGCATCCAGTCCCACTTAGCATAGTTTGATTGAGCATGGTAAGAAATAACTGGCATCACTATAAGCCTTGAAGACCTATCGACTGGCCAAGGATATTGCATCATTCAATCAGTTCTACCGTAGTATGTGAACTTTCAATGAATCCGGCAGCAATGAGGCTCGCTGTCAAATCAACACGAGGCATGTAATGTCCCGCTCAAGATCATTACGTTTGGCAGCTTACTACTTCTTTTTAAGATTGGTATTATGTACTATATGGAAAACCATTAAGTAGATCTTGAAGTAGACTAGTACCAATACCTCTGTTAGGGGAGAACCCCTAACAGGGCTACCCTTCCAATGCTGGAGCATTGCTGTCTCTTTATAGCGTTTCTTGGACTACCGAAGTTTATGTCCAAACCTTACCTATGATCTCATCTGTCATATCTTATAGTACTCGTTTATTACAAGCCAGGCTCTTAGATACAGGACCAAGCTTCCCCAAGGTTATCGTGTACTTGCATGACTGCTTTTAAAGTGTTATGCTCCTGCTAAGAATCAGGCCATCATCTGCAGTAAGATTTAATCAAACAGTAACTTCAACTTAGATATCTTGCAACTCGTATATTTTGGATAGTCAAAAATCTCTGTCGCCCGACGTGGTTATTTGGAGATCTTTAAACAGAGTGCTTAATAGATTAAGACTCAACCTTCAGCATTTAGGCTATTTGGCTTCTCTGCTTCAGAGACTTATGTGGCAACCCACCATTGCTCAGTTGAGATTTGACTTGACATACCACACCAGGATTATTAAACTGATAGTGATTAACCCTACTCGTTTGTTCCCTGCCAGGGAGTCGGGGGCTTATCGGGGCTCATTGACTGTGCCCAACGTCTTCATCAATCAGACACACCATGCTTAGGCCGAGACTATTCTCTCTGACCAGGGAGTACCCATGTTATTCCTCTCCACAAGGAATTGGATCAGAGTCCCACTTAATTGCATATTGGCTATCGTCTGCCTGACACGTCAGTCGCATTTCTGCAACTGCCGCATCCAGTCCTACTTAGTGTAGTTTGAATGAGTGTGGTAAGAAATAACTGGCATCACCAAAAGCCTTGAAGACTTATCGACTGGCCAAGGTTATTGTGTCATCGAATCAGTTCTACCGTAGTATGTGAACTTTGAATAAATCCACCAGCAATGAGGCTCGCTGTCAAATCGACACAAGGCATGCAATGTCCCGGTAAAGATCATTACGTTTGGCAGCTCACTACTTGATTTTAAGATCTGTAATATGTACTATATGGAAAACCGTTAAGTAGATCTTGAAGTAGACCAGTTCCAATACCTCTGTTAGGGGAGAACCCCTAACATTCTCCTCATTTCTACTTGGAGGTGTTCATGAATTTATGGCATTGTCGCCTGAACCCAATCAGTCTCGAGACGTCATTGATCTTGTTCCTTCGTTGGTTCTCCTGTGAACAACATCTGATGATCCACACCTCGAACCACATATAATGGGGTGCACTTAGTTGTTTCTGACATCCCATTATTCTCAACAAACTCGGCCAACGGTAGCCTCTTTATCCAATCATCTTGCTGATACGGAACAAACACTCAGAGGTACTGGTCCATACTGGCATTCATTCGTTCCGTCTGTCCTTCTGTTTGTAGATAAAAAGCTGTCGACATTCTTCGATCAATCCCCAATCGACTACCTATTGGTTGCCAAAAGGTTGTTGCAAACTGTGGGCCTCAATCAGAAATAATTGTTCATGCGAGTCCATGGAGGCCTACCACTCTCCGCAAGCACAATTCTGCCATCCCCTGGGCATCTATGGTCGTATGGCAATGAATGAAATGTCGCATTTTGGTGAGTCTGTCTACTACTATCCAAATTGCATCAAACCCCTTGCATTCGGGCAACCCTACCACAAAATCCATCGAGATGTCTTCCAATTGTTTCTCAGGAACCAGTAACGGTCGGAAGACTCCAAACATCAAATGTCGCGAACTCTGTGATCTTTGGCAGCTGTGGCAGTTCCGTACCTACTGGTCAACATCCTTACGCAGTTCTTTCCAAAAATACTTCCGGCCACGATGGTCAAAAGTCTTTGCGCATCTCAAATGTCCTACTAACATTGTATCGTGATGTTCCTGTATAACGCGTAGGCTTAACTCATCATCATCTGGTATGTATAAACTCCCTCTATATTTTATCCGTCCTCCCTCCTCTGTAAATTCCGCAATAGTAATTTCCTGTAACCCACTGTTCGTTCGAATTGCTTCCAGTATCTTTCCTCGTAGTGGATCAGTCTCATATTTCTGTGTCATAAGATCGGAAATAGAGGGACCGCCAACCAACACAATTGTTCCGCTACGTTCTGCAGCTTTAGAACCATCTGTTCCATATTTTCAACTCTCTCGTCCCCCCCCTCAGGGAGGTCTCCCAGCCTCCTCATCAAAGCATCTGCTTTCCAATTCGACTTGCCTGGTCTGTGGACTATCTGGTATTCGAACCTGGTTCAAAACTCTGACCTTCGTGCCTGATGTCGATTTAAAAGATCTTTTATCATAAAATACTCAAGATTCCTATGATCAGTTAGTAACTGAAGGGAATACGCAGCCCCTTCGCACTCCGGTCTACATTCCCCAAATCCTTTAATAATAGCCATAAGCTCTTTATGTTATATATCATGATCACATTCGGCCGGTGTATGCTTCTTCAAAAAATATGCGACAGGATGTTGTACATCATCATTGTCACGTTGTGATCACGCTCCGGCAGATGCATAATCAGAGGCATCTGTTTCGATAATAACTTCTCTTTCAAGGTTGAAATGTTGAAGAACTGGTGCCATGGTGAAAGCTGTTAGCAATGCTTTGAATGCCAATTGTTGTTCCGCTTCCCACACAATTGGTTCATCCTTCTTTGTCAAGCGTGTTAATGGTTCTGCTTTTTCTGAATACTTGGGGATGAATCGTCAGTAATAATTGCAAAACCCGGGAAATTGTTGTAGTCCGAATAGGTTGTTCAACCTGCCATTCTTTGTTTTTTGCTCCCAGCTCCAATTTCTCACCGTCTCCACCTTATCTTCATCCATTGATATACCATTTGTTGATATAATCAACCCAAGATACCTCACGGTTTCCTTATGAAATTTGCATTTCTCAGGTGTTATGGGGGTGTTTAGATCCCAATAATCAATACAATATTTATTGAATCTAAGTACAGCCGCCTATCAAGAAACTCTTTCTTTCCTTGTCTTATCCTAAGACTCAACCTCTTGGCCTTAACCTTCCAAGAGCAACCAAATCCAATCATTCCCAATAATTGCTTCCAACTTCCAATCTGAAGATTAGATTTCTCCCTTGTGGAACCACTCTTCGGAAAACTCTTCAAAAGGTAGTAACCTGGTAGACAAGTACCTGTGTACCAGGTTACCAATACCATTGCAGTGCGCGAAATGTGCTACCACTGCGGAGATGTGGGTTAAACATTGATTGTCCAACTGCGAAATGGGATTGCCTAAGAGTTTGACGTTCTTCTGGATTGCATATTGGGACAGTGTCAACCTGTGACCAGACATACAGCGCATGATCACAGAGGTGGATGAGGGAAGTATTTTTGAATACTGTTCAAGATAGAATTCTTAATAATATTTTAAAATCGTCTTTGGTGCTTCTGTGTTGACGGTGGATTGCTGATTCAGCTTGTTCTACTCATTGCCGTGGCAATGCTGTGTCTTTATAGCCAACATCCCAGGTCTTGTGTTGCCACACCTAGTTGCTATGATTATGTTGCTCATGATAGCGTTATCACAGCCATGCCACTTATCGCGCCTGGTGACAACATGCCACCCATCCCACAGGTTATCATGTTCATGTAATGTGGTTTCAAAGCATTACGCTCCTGATAACAATCAGGCCATAGTAGGGAGCGTTTCACTTTCTCATTTGGCTATAAAGGTGGCCAATACTTTGTTTATGACTGTGTGTGACCTGTCGCCCTCCAGATTACCCAAGATACACGACCAACAATCGTTGACGCTCCATTGACACTCATTTTCAGGATGTGGTAGGGCCCATGTCTATGTTAGTTTTGAGCATTAAGGCGGCCGATACGTCAAAAACAATCTGTGACATACCAATGTCCATATTTTACGACTAACAGTAGCATATCTGAATGCGACCATCAATGTGAAACCCGAAATGCAGAACCAGAGATTGGAACCAATGGGTCTAGCCAAACCTGGCAAAACCTGTGGGTTGTAGGTACAGGTCCGGGTTCGGCCTGCCAAGAGTCAGCGGGTTGGGATTTTGGATGGGTCTGGAACCGAACAGACCTGTTTTTGCAGTCCAAACCTGGACCGCTGGTGGGTTACCAGGACCCGTTGCTAACACTACTCCCAGTGACTAAAATACATTTTGCTGATTTCAAACAACTTTTATATACTTTTAGTTACTTTTAGTAACTGAAATTCATTTTAGTGATACATATTAGTTTGATGCTAATAATATATCGTTTCATTTGAAATGAACCATGCAATATATATTTAGTTGTTTGGTTACAGACTGTAGAAGAGAGTTTCCAGCCAATAAGACATAACCACCAACAATATGAAATAAATAACCAAGTCAAAAAATACTAAAATATAATATATTTCTTTTGTAGTTAATAGAGCTTGTCATTGTAAATTGTCTGATTGAATAATCAAAGCATAGAAATAAAGTAACAAAAGCTCCATCGCTACTAGTGTTAGCAATGGGTCCGGGTAACCTGCCAGCGGTCCGGGTTTTGACCAGAAAAACGGTTCAGTTCGGTTCCAGACCCATCCAAAAACCCGACCTGCAGCTTCTTGGTGGGCCAAACCCATACCCATACCTGTCAACCCGCGGGTTTTGCCGGGTTTGGCTAGACCCGTCGGTTCCAATCTCCGGATCTAGTTTTCAGGTTTTCCTATTTATGGTCGCATTCAGATATCCTACTGTCATGTGCAAAATATTAACTTTGATACATCATTGTCTTTGTTTGTTTTATTGGCTGCCTTTATAATCAAAACACGCAGAGACATGCTCCCTGCTACATCCTGAAGTTCAGTGTGAAAGATTTTTCGTCTTGCATCATTAGTAAGATTTGAGGTACAGAAAAGCCATATTGACAGTTAAGGCAGTCATTAAGCCGCAAATGGATCAGTTTGCACCTGCTACTGCGCCGACAACATTTGAAGAGGTGATGGAGATACACGATGGTGAAAGCGGATAATCACAATGCCGCATGGAACTTCACAAGCAGAAAGAAGCCATCTGAGATTGGCATCTGGGGAACCCCAGTCTTACATATGCATCTCGTCTCTCACGCCCAACGAGGTACTCAATTCGTCACAGATAAACAAATCAAAGCCTGTTAAACCTGTAAGCTTTTACCCCTGCATGTAACCTCCCTAGCTAATTACCATGCTGGAATTGGATTTGGATGAACATATTGTAATCGCTCGTTTGTCATCGGTACACTACCTGCACAATTAGTGATTATTGACGACATATCTCTGCGAAAAGTAATTGGTGTACCTATGTTGCTATGTGTCAGCATTTTTTTGATTTCAGTGACCAAAATGTGAGACATGGTAATTGGTCTGTGCATGTGCAAGGGTCATACGGGCAATACAAAAGTTCTAGACTCCAAACCGAGTTGATTGACGATTGATCAACCTGATATTGTCCTACCTCTTACAGATAAGTGAGAATGTGCAATCTAAATTGGAGACAAAATTGACAACTGAAATTTGAGTCAGTGATGGCATACGAGTCATAAAAGGAGCGGTCAATGCGCTACGCAAATCTGTATGAATAACCACCATCATATTGCATTCATCCATACATCCAACTACATCACTCTGCATTCAGACCTGGTGTACATAGTCAACATTTTGAACATTGCTTATGGTAGGTCATGGAAATCAAGGAGAAGGAACTGCATAGAGCAAAGTGAGGAAGTTGGGCTATATTAATGAAAAATTAGTGTATAGATCTACATGCGGTAAATTACCAGCTGAAAGCACTGGAATGTGACAGTGCTACGTTATCCATTGCTCAGAGATTGTGTGCATCAGTGGATCAGAAATTGACATGCCACAAAGCTTTTGGATACAACTGAGTATTCATACAAATTATTCATTGGCTGTCAATAATGACTATATGATTATATGTACAAAATTATTGACCATACAACAACAGTTAGGACATGGTTATGGTGAGCGTCAATGGGGCGTCAACGATTTTTGGTCTTGTAAGTAACTTAATTGGGAAGCGATTTGCTCGCTGTTATTTATAACATACGTATTGGCTGCCTTGTGTTACGGGGATATTTAGGCCCAATAATCAATACAACATTTATTAGACTAAATAAAGCCGCCTATCTAAACCTTCTCTCCTCGTCTTTCCCAAGACTCAACCTCTTATCTAGTTCTTCTAGTAAGAGCTCACCACTCCTCCTTGTCCGTCCAAAGTCTGTCTTCGGAGAATTCTTCGAAGGGCAACAACCCGGTAGTGATGTACCTGTGAACGTCGTATTCGATACCTAATATACTTACGTAAAGTGAAAGAGCGCGGCAGATGTGGATTAAACGCTGCTTGTTGAAGTATCGTATTTGTTTGCTGATAGTTTTGACGACCGCTTGATGTGCGTATTGAGATTGTGTCAGTTTGAACGAACACATATAAACTATACTCCCGTAAGTGAAGTAGGGAAGTAATGGTAAAGGTTGTTATAGATACAAATCTTAATAATATTTTAAGATGTTCTTCGCTTGTAATGTCCGAGTGTGGATTGCTGCTTGAGCTTCGTTCTTGTCATTGTCGGGGGACAATGCGAGTCTATATATAGTAGGATCCACAGATCAAGCTTGCCTTCAGATTACCTCCATGGCACATAGTTTGAACGATAGCTTATCGCCGAGTCAGCTTAAGTGACTCATTGATAATGCCACGAATTCCCTCTTGGTTATCATGTTCATGTATGAGTGGTTTTAAGGCATTACGCCCCCACGTCGGGCCATCCTCATGTCATGATATCGCTCGCACATAATATGACAACTAGTAACTTCAACTTAGACATCTCGCTGCTCGTTCGTTCAGTAGTTGGAACGTCTGACGACTCATAGTCTTATCAGCGCTTATCGCAATATAATTTAATAGCTGGTCGCTATTAATTGCCTCTCCTCAAATAAGGATATTCGGCATTGCGTCAGAGATTTAATCGGCGACCAACCGATACTCTGCCAATGAAGAATATGACACGCATACCTCATATTATTAAACTGGTATGACGTTGCGATGCATACTAACTCAATCTAATGAGCAGGGTCGCTTCTGGCCTCTCATCTTTAGCCAATGCGAATAATCCCTCAGACACCGCATGCTTAGGTCTCAACCTTCCGTAGACCGGGGATAGCCACAAGGCGTTCTCACCGCTCAGCGTGTGAGCTTGCAGATTCCCACTTACTTGCATATTGCTTTATCGTCTGCTGCGCACGTAATTCTGGGTAAGCGCAAGTTAACTGTGTGTTGTCCTGCTAGATAAGATATAGTAGGTGTGGTCAATAATTATGCGCACTGCTGAAGATTTTTCACTTCCCAGTTATGGCAACATAATTGCATCATCAAAATTGAATCCGGTAGTCAGGGCGTGCCTTATGACTAATTGATCGACATGCGGCCCGAGTATAATCCCGCTAAGGACTACTTGGCTGACTACCATGATGATGTTCCACAAGTAGGTGTTTTGCATATGTTTGTCATTCTCAAATGAATAGGCACATGTACTTGCTGCAATCCATTCATGTATCATTACCGCTATTAGGAGAGAACCCCTAACACCTTGATAGGCAAAAGGGTCAGTGATGCGGTTACAGCCCCATGCTGAAAATGAGAGTCAACGGAGTGTCAAAGATTTTTGGTCTTGTAGGTAAGTTAATTTAGAAGCGATTTGCTCGCTGTTATGCACAACCAACGTATTGGCAGCCTGTATAAGCGAAAAAGACAGCAGCAAAGTAACAGTCCCATTCTGAAAATAAGCGTCAACGGAGTGTCAACAATTTTTGGACTTGTAAGCAACTTAATTGAGCTCACTGTTATCCATAATCAATATATTGGCAGCCTTTATAGGCAAAAGAGATAGCGACACGGTACCAGCCTCATTCTGAAAATGAATGTCAACGGAGCGTTAACAATTTTTGGACTGGTAAGTGAGTTAATTGGGAAGCGATTTGCTCGCTGTTATCCATAACTAACGTATCGGCAGCCTTTATGGGCAAAGGAGACAGCGCCATAGTAACAGCCCCATGCTGAAAATGAGCATCAACAGAGTGTCAACGATTTTTGGTCTCGTAAGTAGGTTGTTTGGGAAGCAATTTGCCCGCTGTTATCTATAATCAATGTATCGGCAGCCTTTATAGGCAAAAGAGAAACCTTCCACGGTAACAGCCCCATGCTGAAAATGAGCGTCAACGGAGTGTCGATGATTTTTGGTCTTGTAAGTAAGTTGTTTGCAAAGCGATTTGCTTGCTGTTATCCATAATCATTGAATTGGCAGCCTTTATAGGCAAAAGAGACAGCGACATGGTGACAGCCACATTCTGAAAATGAGCATCAATGGAGTGTCAACAATTTTTGGTCTTGTAGGTTGTTTGGGAAGCGATTTGCTCGCTGCTATCCATAATCAACGTATTGGCAGCCTTCAAGGGCAAAAGAGAAAGCGATATGGTCACAGCCCCATTCTGAAAATGTGCGTCAATGGTGCGTCAACAATTTTGGGTATTGCATCTTGTATAATCCAAGGGCTGTGCTACGGCTTTTACCCATAATCAAAGTATTAGCCTCCTTTATAGGCAATATGGTTAATGTCGATGTCGCTACACCTAAATATGAGCGTCAACAGAGCGTCAATGATTTCGGGTGTTGCATCTTGTATAATCCAAGGGCTATACTACGGCTTTTACCCATAATCGAAGTATTGGCCGGCTTTAGAGACAATATGGTGAATGCGGTTGTTGCTACACCAAAAAATGAGCGTCAACAGAGCGTCAACAGAGCGTCAACAGAGCGTCAACAGAGTGTCAACAATCTTGGGTATTGCATCATATATAATCCAAGGGCTATGCTACAGCATTTCCCCATAATTAATGTATCGGCAGCCTTTAGGCTCAGCAGAGAACACGACATGGTCACAGACCCATTGTGAAGATGAGTGTCAACAAAGCGTCAATGATTTCGGGTGTTGCATCTTGAATCATCCAAGGGCTATGCTATGGCTTTTACCGATAATCGAAGTTTTGGCAGCCTTGATAGGCAATATCATTAATGTCAATATCGCTTCACCTGAAAATGAGCATCAACAGAGTGTCAACTGAGCGTCAACTGAGCGTCAACAGAGCATCAACAGAGCGTCAACAGAGCGTCAACAATCTTGGGTATTGCATCTTGTATAATCCAAGGGCTATGCTACAGCATTTACCGATAATCAATGTATTGGCAGCCTTTATGTGCAAAAGAGAAATCGACATGGTAACAGCCCCATTGTGAAAATTAGCGTCAACAGAGCGTCAACGATTGTGGGTGTTGCATCTTGTATAATCCAAGGGCTATGCATCAGCAAAAAACATTTCCGTCCAGGCGGAATGGCTCCGTCAGAGTGGACGTGCTCCGTCAGAGCCGTCAGAGACACCCCGGTGGCGGATTACTCCGGGCCCGGCGTCAATACCACGCGTCACGCTGCATATTGCCCTCTGATCGCCGTTTCGCCGTTTCTTCTCACTCTGTCGGTCTATACGAAACACACACTCTATCTTTCCCATCTTTTGATCTCACTCGCTCTTGCTACGATTTTGTGGATCTACGCAATTGCGTGGATCGTCGCGGCCGGTTAGTATCATATCTTCTCACCCTCATCCTCGAGCCAGGTTGACTCTTGATCATGGCATGGAGAGATAGAGAGGGATGACTTAACTTCGTGTTCTTAGGTG
>Ga0307512_10004083_pt1 | contig 16245 bp, 15 predicted proteins | sample 14_EM_MG_FD_200267 | JGI IMG/M metagenome (GOLD analysis project Ga0307512, IMG submission 200267) | Populus trichocarpa ectomycorrhiza microbial communities from riparian zone in the Pacific Northwest, United States - 14_EM | ecosystem: Host-associated > Plants > Roots > Unclassified | place...
ACACAGCCGGTAGGGCATAAGGCACCCAACTACCTTGTATATATCTCGCGTCTTTCTCCTGCTCTCCAGTCTCTGTACCTAAGTCTATTCACACGGTTCTCCCCTCCATATTTCAACAACTAAATAGGAAAATCTTCGAGTGATCATTGATGTCAACAGTCCCGTCCGAGATTTCTCCAGGAAGGACAGGACGGCGTCAAGGCCGTCCGTCCCGTTCGTACTCAAAAAAGACGGCATAGCGGCCAGGGACGGCAGCGAACTGTCGACCAAGCGATTTAGCCCAAAGGCTATTGGAACTATGGCGGGCACTAACTTTAGCCCGCAAGCCCTCTACCAAGGAGGGCACTAACTCTAGCCTGCAGGCCATCGGGACTAAAGCAAGCACTAGACTTAGCGGACTTGGTACGGAACCTATCTCCCCGCAAGCCTCGGGCTTAGTGTGGTGCATAGCCTCGGGCGTGGTGCAGTGCCTATCTCTCTGAGAGCGTCGGGCTTTGCTCAGGATGTTTCATTCTTAGTGTTTCATCTCTTAGTGTTTCGTTTCGTTCTCGAGATGATATCTCTCTCTATATATGTCTATCTTATTCTCTCATTGTACGATACCTAGACAGTTCAATCATCATATTTCTCTCCCTCCTCTGATTGTCTCATCAAGGACGGCGAAAACACCGTCACCCGCCAACATCCACTATCCCGGCGGGCAGCAAGTATTCAGGAGTTTTGCATGGCTTGATATATATATATACTATTCTAGTCAGTTCACAGAGAATGCCCATTAAACTTAATAGATCACATCGGACAGATAGGACCTAAGACGGGGCCGGTCTATGCGAAGGACGGCTTTTGAAATCAGATCTGACCAGTTTACAATTTATGGATGCATACCTGGCCGGTCAATAGATAACTACAGACATACCAGAAGAGCTCAAGTACTTAGCCGTGTAGGCAAGTGTGGATATTAAAACATGGGTGCGCAAACCTTGGGTATTTTAGTTTTCTGAGGGCCCGCATCTCATGGATGCCGGTAGATAGTTATGAATACTCACTAATTTCCCTCTAAGTGCCAGACATCTGTAGATATCCAAGAGAGATCAGTAGATAACTACTGATATTCAGGCTTTTCGACCTTCTATCCGGCCGGTTTATACCAAGGGACGCTTTAGAAAGATACTGGGTCGAATCTGAAGCCCATTGGCACAGATTATCTCTACTATGTGTAGATGTATTCCGGGTTATCGTCAGCAAGGTACTGGGGTTGACTGTGGAAAAGTTGGGGGTCCGCTGGGGGAGGATGGAGGACATCCAACTCCCGAAGCCCAGTATGATACCCCCCGCTAAAATGGTTAAATCTTGGGCGATTAAGGTCAATAGGAGCTTGAATTGATGGCCAGAAGTAGCTGTCTTAGACCGTGTACTCTGATCTTATTTCGAGCCACCCAATATGGAGCTCTGATAAGAAACGAGGTTTGGCGAGAAGGCATCCCATACCGCCCGGGATGGGATGAGAGAGCCTGAATCCTGTCCCGCTACCATCCCATGGTTCACCCTACGGCCTGGGGCAAGTAAAGTTACAATGTGCTCCATGCCATCGTTTAAAGCCGTCTCTTCCTCATTTCCCTCTTCCTCATCCTCCCAAGTGAGCTTCTTCCTCAATAACCACTCCACCCTCACTATCAATTTCTGTCAAATCGCTTCTCTCATCAACGATATCCTCTGCGGATGTGGGACCGGTCCACTTGCAAGCATCTCCTTGAGTATTTGCTTGACGGTGGTCATGATTTTGACTTGGCTCAGGTTGAGCCACAGCTATTGTTTTCCATTCGAGATCAATTGGTCGAGATTCAAAGTACCAGATTGTGCCACATGAGTCATTTATATACAAACAGAACAAGTGTATATGAAGATCATTTGGATAGCTGCATTGAATGTGCATAGTTGTGCTGGATTGAACCTACTCAGTTGCGCTGGGCTGAACGTACGCAGTGGCGCTGATTGAATTCTGGTGGATAGAGCCAGCTATGTATACGTACGTACATGCAAATATATGCATACAGAGCAAAGTGTTTGTAATTTGCGATTGACTCCGCGAACGAACCAGTCAGCTCACGGAGGTGCGGTACAGACTCCGCGGACGAACCAGTCAGTTCACGGAAGGTGGGCTTCCCTGAATTGACTGGTCACACTGTGGATGAACGGCGTCCGCGAATTGACTAGAACACATGTTAAATTTGTTTTTATCTTGCATGTACATTCAATGGTGTTGGCAGAAGCGGTTATGCAAGACATTTGAGTCGGTGAAACCCATACCACACCTATGTCACACTCATGCCGCGATGAGAACAATTACCTTGCACGAGAGTTCAATTGTCTATCGTACAGAAGTGATTGCCCTCAAATAGCAAAAGAGCTATGTAAGGGAAAAACCATGCCTTTATATACACGAGGTGGAGTTATTGCATATACAGGTCTCAGCCGGAGATGATGATGTCTTGTATGGCCGGAGACAGTGATGTCTCGTATGGCCGGAGATGACTGTTGACTCTGATACGGGCTGATGGCATCCAGCTGTACTTGCATTCTCATATATATTGGCCTTGTGGCCTTCTTAGAAAGAATACAGTCCAGCTTCTCTATCATCACTATTTGAACAGATACAAGAATGCACAAGAGAGTGATTTTTAATGATCTGACTAATTAGGCTCATGCACAAACTATCACTCACCAGCTGCTTCTCCACTAATTCAGCTCTTCTTGTGTACGACGTTATTGGTCTCATCAACTTGTTGCTTCTCATCTGGATAAGTCTCTGTCACTTAGTCATCCCTGAGCGGTATCCTTAATTTGCTGCACTGTTCCTGTTCACTGTGCTTTCGCTGCCGTCCACCATGCCATGATCCGTCTGGCTCTATTTGCTGTATAGGTGCAAGGCCGCTCTCGAACTGAGCTTCCTCAGCTCACGCGTGCTTTAGTCACCTAGCGGTCGGCTTCTTTATCCCCAGGGATCCGAGCATAACCTAGTCCCAGCGAATTTCCATCTCAATACAATGGTCGCAGACAGCCTATGCTTCCCCGTTTATGCACATGGCTAGTTCCTGTCCTGGGCCTGGCTGTTGAGAGCAATTGCGTATAAAAGGATGTTAAATTATCTAGAGATCTATCTAACGGTATAGGCTATGGCCTTATATATATAAGTAATCCAGAGACTGCGCGGAAATGGTAGAGTGGTTTTTGCAGCGGCAAGTGAAAAGTCTTGCAATTGCGGGTGGCGAGTGTCTCACCGTGTATGAATCTACTTGGCGACTCAGTGTACTGGTGACATCGTCCTAGAGCCTTCTAGAAACAGTCTCTAACACCTATTAGTAATCTTACGCAAATGTCCGTCAACGTCGGTTCCAGGTGTACTATTCAAAGGACTGCTACCTGTGAGTTGCTAAATATCGTCGCCGCTTTTACTCCATATGCCTGCGGTATCTCCCTGTTGTTAGTTGTCTCTCTGGACGCAATCCTTATTGCCGTGCCTTGCTGTTCCCATTCCCGGCAACATCCTTTCGTCATGGAACTCACAAATTGTAAAACGAGTTGAATGACTCCAGTCCTTGAATTTACCTACATCATGTACTGCTAAACTCTATCCATCGTCACTGGTTTACGCACCTGTAGTCATATAATATCCCAATGCATGATATCGGCCTGGGACAGTAGAGTTAGCTGGGGACGGTGTTTTTGCCATCCCCGGCAGTCCTGGCCGTCATGCTGTCTCAAACAAGCAATGACGGGATGGACGGCACTGGCCGTCGAACCGGAGGAGGCTATCACAAAGATGTAAGCGGCTACAGAAGGATAATTAAGTGGCAGTCATGTTCACAAAGTTGCAGATGAAGAGTGACAAGCGGAAACAGCTTCAGAAGTCTCCAAAGACGCAAGATAGTGACGGTGAGAGCAATGGTAAAGGCTTGGAGGACGAGACGCATCACGGCACAAATTGGAGGGATACTCAGGACTGCTACAGGTGCCATACGAGTGGCCACATCGCATGGTTTTGCCCGGGTGTAGCACCGGCAGTGATAGCTACGACGACAACGACATCATTTGAGAACTATTGGATGACAGTGACCAACGGAGATACCCCAGCTGGTACTTAGATTGTGCCACCACCTCTCACATTTGCGGAGATCGGCAGAAGTTCCTACGGTACAGAGTATACCAATAGAGAAGAGCGAGTGATTCGCGATTTTGCTGGCAGGGCAGCGGGCAAGGCTATTGGATATGGAGATGTACGGGTGAGGCTTCGATTGCCTAGAGGCCGTAGGCATGAAATTGTTGTGAGAAACGTCTTGCATGGGGAAGGAGCACACAACTCGCTTTCCCAATCGCTGCTTATGGATCGGGGATTGAGGATTGTTCTAGTCAACGGCAATGGAATCCAAATATATGAGGCAGCGGACACCGATCGAGGTCGAGGAATCTAGTGAGCATAACACCCCAGGTTGAAGGCTCATTCCGGTTCGATGTGAAGGTTGCGGGAAAGTGATCTCGATCGAGAGAACGATCATTTCGCAGGAGCTCTAGGCATATACTGCAAGAGCTCAAAGCATATTTCAGAGGAACGCTAGGTACGGTGGATCGTTTGGGAGGGGCTCCGGGTACGGTACCTTTTGTTTCTTTCGTTTCGGGTTGTTTTCATTAGTGTTAAGCACTTACTGTGGTGACACAGCTATGGAGGAGTGTGGATGGAATTGAGTGCGGTTATAATGATGTTTCCTATTCTTCGCCGAAAACCGTCACCTCGCAACCGATTCCACGCCCTCCTTTTATCTTACTGTAAACTGATCAGAGGCGTTCTAATGAGCTAAAAGGTATCCCAGCAGGGCAGGTACGCGAGCCCGTGAAAGTAGAAGCCGACTCTGTTGAGATCAATCGAGTACGAATAGAGATATTGAATTGACTATCGTACAAAAGTGATTGTCTAAAGAGCAAAGAGAAAGAGAAAGACAGGCAAATATATATAGGAAAGGAGGGCATACTCGGCGAAGCCGAATATCACATCCGGAGACCGATGCCGAGCATCACTGCCGGGGATAGACCTACTGCTCGGTATGGGGGCTGATGGAGGCACATGGGGGCCGCAAGCCACCGGCCTTATGCCCGCTGCCTTAGGCCGTCGGGGGCTGTAAGCCCCCGAACGCCACACAAGCCATCGGGCCAAATCCCGTGCCAACAGACTCATGGTACGATACAATTGGAAGACGCCGCGAGGAGTAGGGTATACTGTGTCTCGATAGCGCGTTGGATGCAGTATTGCGGGATCGAGATATACTATGTCCTATAACCTCCCTAATCAGGTAGTGTAGGCTGCCTGTGGTAGGCTCGTATATGTACGCTTGCTTTCGGTTCAGGCTGTGGTGCATTTTTGAACCCACCAATCTACAACAGCTTTGTTAGCTTTGATCGTGCAAAGCGGAAACAAGCAAATACTGGGGACGGTTTTACAGAAGTCGCATTTGGGGAGTAAAACAATGTGGCGGGGCAGAGAAGAATATTTGCTTTATAGAGTCGTGCGCATTGGGTGTAGACGATGGCTATTGGACGTAGCCTATATCGGTGGTGAGTTGGAAGAGAAACGGTGCAGCTAAAAGCTGGAAGGCCGCTCTTCAAGGGTCCGACATTAGAACAGAGTCAAACATTTCAACCGCACTACAAATTCTTTATATTATCCCAGTATCTGTCTATATTGATTTGTATGTATTTTTCGTATCCTCGTTAAAAGCAGCTGAGGTATCGCTCGCAAGATTATTGGTGTTACTCCACCCCCACGTACTAACTCCATCAACCATCTCTACGACTGTCAACTATCCGCCCCCAATACAAATGTTCACATCCATCGCAACACCCGGCCATATCAAAAGAAACGGCATTTAAATGAATGCAATGAACGACCATTACAATCTAGCGACGACGTTAGGTGAATATGGGACTGTGGTAGTAGCATTTGCGCGAAAAAAACTCGTGAACCTGTATTACCATACAATATTTGGTGTTCGAGAACCGTTCGTACCAGTAGACGATTTATAAAAGTCACTGCAATCCCTAAGTAAAGTCCTCTATAATATAAATATAATGGTTAATGAAACACGAAATAGAAAGCGCCGATATGAAATCACAAGGTGTCACTCGGTAGTCAGATCCAGGTTGTTGTTCAAAAGTAGAGATTATAGAGAAGCTTGATTGTATCCTATCTAAGAGGGCCATAAGGCCATATATATATGAGAGTACAAGTACGGCTGAATGCCATTAGCCCGTATCAGAGTCAACAGTCATGTCCGGCCATACGAGACATCACCGTCTCCGGCCATACAAGACATCATCATCTCCGACCATACAAGACACCGTCTCCGGCCATACGAGACTCATCTCCGGCTGAGACCTGTATATGCAATAGTTGTTGCATAAATAGATCTCTGCCTTCGGATGGCCAGAGATCATGCCTCGTATGGGAGATTGCTGTTGGACTGATGGTATTCAGTCGTCCCAATACATAAATGCATACGCACGTATTCGTACATAGACTACCGTATATATACGGCCTTGGCCCTCTTAGATAGATACAGTCAAGCTTCTCTATCTCTACTTTTAATAAAGATATTACTTCTGACGATTGATTCATTGTTTATCAAGGCCATCAAGACCGTATATGTACCGTCCCCCATATGCACATATCTTGCTGAGACGCATCATCCTACATCCTGATACCAGCCCATATCCTCAAAGAAGCTATATCTCATTCAAGGCCGTAACGGAGGCTGAGACAAACGATGCAAGTATAGATGCAACACCGGGCAAGTTTTAGTGGCATTAATACTCGTCCTGACCTGGCATCGGCTGGAGAGCTGGAGAGCTAAAAGGCAGAAAATGGAGAAGTACAATCGAAAGATGTGGGAGGACCGAGGTCATGCAGTAGACGACGCCGCTGGGTAGATGGGATGCTGGTGACGATTGCCAGCGACGGAGGTGAGGGCAGCGGAGGTCAGGTCCCCGGAAGAGAGGGCGGCAGAAATAAGGCCGGCGGAAATGAGGGCGGCGGAGGTGGGGGTGGCGGAGGTACACGAGGAGGAGGTGAGGTCGGCGGAGAGCAAGACGGAGGAGAAGGCCAGACGAGGATAGACCAAAGGTAAGTGGCGGAAGCATAAATCGACTGTACGCCAGATGGCAGATGTACAGTAAGATATTAGAACCTATTTACCGCATAAGTCTACCACACACCCTTTCCACCTCGCCATCCAAATCAGTTGCAGTACCAAGTCAATTCGAGCCGTTCGTAGGAAGTTGAGTGGAGATGCGAATTAGTTGGTGTAGGCGGGGTTCCCACGCTTAGTTGGAGTCTCTCAGTTAATGCAAGTGGAGCCTATTCGAGTTGAATCTATGGCAGTTGGTCATCGCAACAAGAGTCGGAGTTAGTAGGAGCCAGCAGGATAGTAATCTCACTAACTAAGAACGAATTAGAGATAGTGGTACGGTCGCTGGGTGCACCTGAAAGATAGCCATGAGGATATAATCGGAGATGGAGAGTCGGGACATGAAGGAAGCGATGGGGAGACAGGGTAGAGTTGAGGCAACATAGATTTGGAAATGTCATACATTTGGGAGCTGGAGAGACACCATTGACTGCGCTCGGTTTCTGGAGAGGGGTTGACGCTATTGGAACGGCTAATCAAAATCCTTGCCACGCGTCGATCACTAAAACCGTCCGCCAACCAATCAGAAGTGTATGGTAGTTATAGCGGGCGGTTAAACTATGATCATGGAGCTGAAAGAAATCTCGGTGATCTCTGGAATGTCAAGCGAACGCAAAGAGTTTCCCAGATTGGCCCGGCGTGCCCACCACTCTTAGAGCATGATCCATGCCACATGTCGGAATTTCTTTGGCTGATGCAAACTACAGCACGGTACCCCTCGAGACTTTTGACTCTGAATCCTCGCCTACTCCGCCATCAACTTCTCGACCCGCTATGTTAGTTAATATCACTCCACTGCAGACTTGCAGTTGATCTGCATCAACCCTCAACTCCCCAGGTTTTACTTTATCATAACGCTGAACATTAAAGTCGATATTGCTTTCCCACTGCTCTCGATCACCCACACCGCACTCGTCGACACCGTTCTCGTCCCTCTCCCACGCATCGCACTCATCCTTTCCCCCTACCAGTCCTCGTCCGTGCTTCCATACTTCCGCACTGTTCATACTTCCGCACTCCACATTCACATCAACGCATCGTCTATTCCATTCCGTGCCTTCTGATGTTCCCCCCGATTCCAGTACGGCAGGACTCATATCGATGCTGCACGCATCTATCTACGCCGTTGTCGAAGCTCAGTATTCTTACGACGCAACCCATAGCTTAATCCTACGATTTACACTTGCTGAAGTTAGATCTGGGCGGGAACTAGAGTCACTAGCACCTGCCCGGACCTGACATAAGCAATGAGTGGTTTTGATTATTGCAGAGTGTAGGGAGTGTTACAGCAAATAGACAGGCCAAGTTACTTCAAGACCTCCAGTTCCCGGCACCGTCCCTCCTCCGCTCTTTATACGTCCGCCATCTTGCTTAATGTACCCTTGCTTCTCAGCTAAACCTCTGCCATTGCCTACGCCACCCTTGTCTACGTGCAAGTTATCTTGCGTGCCGTCGTCTACCCATCTCTCCTCTGCCCCTGTGCCTCTTGTTGACTGAGGATGTAGCTTTGGCCATGGAGTTTCTAGAAAGGTCAATAGTAAGGTCGCCGACGTATTGAGTCGCTAGATACTCATACAGGTGGAGTGATTAACGATTGCTCACTCGCCACCAACTACCTCGCCGCTGCAATATCTTCAGGTTTCGAAGTATATAAAGGCACAGTATTTCCTTCGTTAGTTCGTTAGAAAGTCAATCCTGTACGTTAGACAATGCAACTTCTTTGTACTGGATTGTCTCAACACTCCACAGTTGTGTACCCTCCCGTCTACTCTGTTGCCCCATTTACTGCCATGCAACAACCAGACATCCCGACGGTCCGAGCCTGACATCGCGGTCCCCTCTCAAGCATCATTTTTGTGGTCTGTTCGGAGATAAATTCTTCAGCATTAGGGCCCAGTACAGGTACCTATAGGGATTGGGCCGTTGCCAGCGGTGGACATCCGATGGTGATACCGGTTGTGGGTCTTAAAATGGACACGGTGATTGCCGCGATGACACTGGTGGGTATTAAAGTTTCCCTTACAAGCCCCGGAACTACCGGTAGCTGGCCTTAAACCCAGTGGCGGGGGTGCTGTGATGCTGGTGGTAAACCTGAATACGGAAAACAGTATAAAATAACACATTTTCCACCGCATCTCACAGTTCAATCTAGAGGTCATGGGGGCTACGGGTCTTGGAGGAGTGTAGTCCGAGGAAATTTTGCTCTGGTCTCTGTCTTGGTTTTGCAGTCCTGTCCAGAGCAGATGCTTCCCCGGGATGGACGATGGGATGCCGTGCTGGAACTGGGCCTGGTGGGTTTGAGCATGAGGCTTTTGTAGCACTAATCGCGTGTTATTATGTAACACAACACTGTACTTTGTCACAACTCAATATCCAAATCACGGGGAGTAAGTTTACCTAAGATATCCGGAGCTGCCTCACATTCCGCCTGGCTGACACACGCACAGAAACATTGTTGGTGCATCTGACAACCTTAACTAACAGATACGACATGACTAATAGCAGGAATGCCACAACTAACAGTTCCAATGCAGATAGAATACCATGGGTGACTACAACCGTTCTACACACAATCAGTTCCTGGGCTCGAATCTTTACGGTGGGTAGACGTTTTATCTATGGCAGGTGGGTCTTTCCGAAGTTGCACGATGTGAGGACTGCATGCTGACCAGACTCCCCTCGGCTAGGGATGGCAGTCAGCATGGAGATAATCGCAAGCAATTGCACAGTATATTGCGATCGCGTAAGTGAAGCCGCGATATTGGCTGCTGAGTACGATCAATGTTCTACAGCTTGTAAGTTTTCTTCAATCTATGGAACACTGTAGACCTGGCCTAATGTGATTCTGATCGGTTTTGCTTTTGCCAGCCTTGAGGTGTATCAGATGCTCTCCCCGAAGTAGTCACTTGATCTTGTGCTTTTGTATGTTGCGTCTTCAGCCGACTGAGCCGCCATCCTCATCACTTACTGAAACATTAGACTGCGAATTTGCGGAATTGGACATAGTGTCGGGAGGTCCAAGGCTGATGTTTGTTAGTTCTTGGTCGCTTTTTCGGATATTGTGTAATTTGCATTGCGTTGTTTTTCTATTTTCGCTAAGTTTTGTTTCGTCAAGAATGTAATTGAAAATGAAAGTGGTTCACGGTTTTTCTGTGCATGTATACTTAGAACCTCGAGAGGTCGTTGGGAGATTAGCATGTGAAGATTGGTATGTGATGAGAACAATAACTTCGTACACAAGAAGAGGTTGAATTGTGTAAAGAGGAGAAAGCTATCTACTTGAAAATCTATGCCTTTATATACACGAGTTGGAGAGTGGTGGAGCCCTTGGTGAGTGATAGTTCGTGAATGAGTCTTGTACTCGTCGGGTTTTCAAGTCTCTGGACGCCTCATCATAAGAGCCCTTGGCAACACATCAACAGTTCGATAGCTACGCATTGAAGTCAGATGGCTATGACAAGATCTAATCTTATCGGAGTCATCGAATCATCGACAAGGATATCCGTAGACTTAAATATTCGGCGACTATATGAGCGAGCAACGCTGGCAAGGTTACGGATGTACCCCGCCCCCACGTCCTAACTCCATCAACCATCTCTACCACAATCAACTATCTGCCCCCAATTCAAACGTTCACATGCGTCGCCATTCACCATTCTTAACTCTCCTCTAGCGTTGCTATCCCCGTCCGAGGTTACTCGCTTCACAATTTTCCGCACTCCCGACTTTCACTCCACCACACCCGACTCCAATCTACCTACCCAACACTCCGCAAGGTCGTTGCGGCATTAAACTCGGTAACCTTATTCCTTTCTTCCCCTTCTTGACCGAGAGCTTCGGCTAGCAACGCGATGACAGAACATGCATACCTACGTCTGCATACCTACCATTCCCAGAACGAAGTATGCACGAGCCTACCATCGCTCGTGCAATGCCATTTCCTGGTTCCGCTATGCTACGTCATCGACACCCACACTATGTGGCACCGTAACCCCGTCCCCCTTCTCTGCCCTCGAAGGCAAATACATTGGTGGCTAACCGAGCTATACATTCCGCAGGTATCTGCGTTCAGTCACCACCGGCTGAACTGCAGCAGGCAAGCATTCTTACACGTATAAAAATCCGAGATTGCGAGTCGTCGGAGGCGGCGGAAGTTCTCAATTCCGTGTTAAGCTCCCCGATGCACCATCCCTTCCTGCCGAATTCGGAACCCAGCCAGTACTGCTGCCGGCATGTACACACCGGACCTCAGGCGGGCTACACCCTGCGCACGCAGCGTGTTGCCTTCTGGCCGCAGCAGCGGCGAGGTGGCGCCATGCGTGATGCTGGAGTGAGCTGGCCAACTTGGCGAGTGATGGGGAGGTATACCGACAGGTAAACAAGGCGCGGGAGGACGGATGCGCAGGGCGCGGGAGTATTATTACTTCTATGTCGGAATAGAATAGATAGGTCTTGAAGCAGAGTGACGGCAAAGCAAGGGGGAAGCAGAGAAGTACTGCAAGCATCACGTCTACGGAGACAGAAACGAGGCCGAGGGATCTGGCTGCCGGAGGCTAATGGGAGCAAGGTACTACTAACTGAAATGATGTGCCGACGGCAACGTATTAAGCGTTTCTGGCACCGGAAGGATGGTCATGATGGTGGTGCGGATATCGGAGCTGTTTCCCTGGATGAGTGTGACCAGGCGGTGATGGACGATATATGGAAATGGACATTTTAGGGTGTAAATATTTAACAATGAAGAAGATTGAAACTTGGCTAGTACTTGTGAATTGAATCACCACAAAATTGTATCGCTATTCATTTGATGTTCTGCCGCTCAGTGGTAGCATGACCGCCCCATGCCGCTCGGTGCTGTCCAGAAACTGCATGTCCACCGCCAACAATGTCCACCGCCACCAGAGCTGCAAATGTGATCCCATTTCTAGATCCAATCCATGTCCTGGCACAAAATTAAATTAATCATACATTCCTCGACTCGCACGCAGACGTACATTCTCTGAATGTCATGGCATCCCCGCCAGTCGCCGCCCAATGCCGCCCCGCTGACACGGTTGCAATATCACGCCACTTAAAGTGCGGGAGTGAGCGGGTTGACCAGGGTATACATGTGCAATTTGGAACCATTTCCAGTCAGCTTGAAATTTTTTAAAGGGGGTAAAGTTTCGTTATGATAAAGAAGCAGCGAGGAGAAACGTAATAAGCGGGCAACATTAAGTATAGCCTGCCCAGAGATATTCTTAATCAATGCAACTGCAGCCTGGAAGGGGGAAGCGATTGAGCACTGAATGGGTATGGAAACCAGGCCTGCCGCGGTGGTGTAGCGGACGGAATCTTGAATGTGCTGGATACAGCTAATGTCGGGTGTGATGTAGAGCCGGGTGGAAAAATTGGATAGATACTCCGATGCTGGCACGGCTGGGGCTGTGATAGCTTCTAAGAGAGAATAAGAGCGAATACAGCCCGAGAAGCCCCAATAATGAGCCCGTAGTTGATCCGAAAGATATATGGCAGTGGGGTCATTCAAAATTGCACAACTGGTTGAAGTCACCCTACTACGGCTCCTGGATTGTAGAACTGCTGAATGGCGTTTCGGGCATTCTGATGACTCTTGGTCGATTGAGTTGGAGTCAAACTACTGATTGACAGGGATCAATCAATTCGGGTTTCAATGGAGGTGTATTTGAGTCCTCCGGTGTTTGGATCTTGACATCGTTGCTTTGTTCCTTGTAATGTGTTAATAACTGCAGGATCGATTCAGTGCAATAATAATCACCTTAACATCAAACCAAAATAGCGTGTGGGGATGTCTTAGAAATGCGGTAGGAGGTGACGGATTACAGAACTCAACATTGCCGCAGCCCAGAATAGTGGAACCATGATGTTGATCAGCCTCAACAGTTGCATGAAGCGCTACGAGCAGTGTATTGAGTGCGTTCTAGGTTCTTCCCATTAGCAATGCAGTGAGTGGGAAGGTTAGGAGATGTTCGATGAGTAGGAGATGAATGAGAGAATGTACGGCATGCAGCGATGTCAAGAATCATTACCTGGGGGGGGAAGTGGCACAAAGTAGCGATGGGGCGTTGTGTTCTACTCCATTCAAAGAGGCGGTTCTTCCACGGACAGACCGGTCTATTCACGGAGTCCCACCCTCCGTGAATGGACTAGTTTCGCTAAGTGTAACCCACCTCCGTGGATGGACTGGTTCATTCGGGGAGCCTTTATACAAAAGTGATAATTACGATCAACCAAAAACATAAATACTCGGCACACCTTCATCGTGATCCCCATGAGCTGTATGCCTCAACATCATCGTGCAAATGCAATTACGCTGTGCTCTATGTCATCATTTGAAACCGTCTCTTCCTAGTTTCCTGCTTCTTCATCTTCCGTGACCTCTTCCTCTTCAAGAACCTCTCCCTCTTCCGTATCTAGTCAGGTCAAACCGTATCCGGTGCTATCTCCAGCGACAGTAGAATCAGTGAATCACTCTACTCCCGTGTACCACCTCGTATATTTGCATGAAGCCACTTTGGATTCTGACTACCCATATAGCGAGACCGCTAGAGTATAGAAAACGATATCGCTTTTAGACATTCTCACAGCGCCTGCAACCATTTCCAACAATCTGTCTCCATCTGAATCACCGTGTAAATCCTATTTCAGTGTTCCGAACCGGTCTGTAGCGTAGGCCGGCCGGGCCGCAAAATCTGGGGCGTGCCTTGGCGAAGGCCAAGCCCAGCCTCAATTTGAAAAGCTTACGCAGCAAGCAGCTTAGAAACAGCGTCCTATAGAGCGTCTGATTCTAATATTGACCTGGCGATGAATTGCTTATCTAAGATGGCAGCGTAAGAATAGGAAGGAACATCATGCCAGTGATGATGATGGTAAACAGTGGGTCAATTGGGGAAGTAGATAAAGGCGGACAAAATTACTGGAATTTGTTTAAGATGCGATCTAAATCTTTGTGAAATTATTAGCACTATCTCACTCACTCACTCAAACTGATCATCAAATACTGTAGGTAAAGAGATGTTCACATAACTTTTAATCAGTGGAAGTCTGCGGACGTTGTTGAAGGAATGGAAGACGGTGGTAGATAGTGCGACATGGAAGGGGAGAACCGTGAAACAGTCGGGCGGGAAACTGGTTGGAAAGAAGGAAGGTGTTCTAGCCAGTTCACGAAGAATGTCAGCCCGCGGAGTACCCAGTTAGTTCAACGAGTCCCACCTTCCGTGAACCAACTAGTCAGGTCACGGATCCGTGAACTGACCGATACAAAGTCACACTCAACCAAAAGTAACAATTGCTCTGTACACCTGATGTATACATGAAATAATTGTAATTCATGGCTCTTTCACCTCCTGGTCTCCAATTTACAATATCTTTAATATTGACAGCATGGTTATGGAAAAACAAGGATTTTCGGGGTTTTTTGGTTGTTGTTTTAAAGCTGATAAATCAATTTTAAATTTATCGCAAATCGAAGACCGGGAGGTGAGAGAGCGAGGAATTATGCATAATTCATGTATACATCACTTTCTGATTGGACATATACTCGCAGACTTAATTGGTCCGACTTTTTGTCAGCGCAGCGAAGCAGAGAAAAGACAAACTTTATTTTACACGGATTCTCCCTACAATCGGCTGTATCAACGAAGTGACCGGTCAGTTCATGGAGCCCAGTTGCTCCACAGGTTGACCGGTCACTCTGCGGACTGACATCCTCCGTGAACTGACTAGAACAGGTCGGGAAGCTCCCACGTGTTGACTAAGGGATTTAGCCCCAAGGCTACCAGAACTAAGACGGGCACTAACTCAGCCATGTGGACTATGGCGGGCACTAACTGTAGCCAGCAGGCCATTGGGACTAAGGCATGCACTAGACTTAGCGGACTTGGTACGGAGCCTATCTCCCGCCAGCCTCGGGCTTGGTGCGGTGCCTATCTCCCCGCGAGCCTCGGGCTTAGTACGGAGGCTACCTCCACGGGAGCCTCGGGCGTGGTGCGGTGCCTATCTCCCCGTGAGCCTCCGGCCTGAGTAGTGCCTTTCTCGTGATTTTTTCTTAGTGCTTGAGATGATCTCTTTCTTTATATATGTCTATCTTCTTCTCTCTCTGTACGATAGACAATTGAGCTTCTTCGTTCTTTCTCTTTTGCTCTCATCACCACGCCACTAAGCAGAGCAGAGCGTATTTAGCAGCCTTGCGTTTCGCTTCTTTTCCTTTAGTTTCAGGTGCGACCATTCATTTGCTTTCATTTCGTTTGTTAAAGGGGAAGAAGGATGGAAGAAGGGGAGCTCCTCTACCTAGCCGAGCACCAGGACGGGGAGAGGAAGTGGGTACTGCTATACTCTAGGTAAAGTGCATACAGAATGATGAAACAACAAAAAATCCTGATGCTTAGCGCTTCCGGATGGGCACGAGACAGCGGCCTAACCACCCTGATCTGATTACAGGAGCCACCCTGATGAGATAAGATCATCAGAGTTTATAACGTTTGCGTCGTTATTGCGCCATAAGCACACACATCGCTTCCTACACCGTACAGAGAGAAGAGAAGAAGGAGATAGGCTCGGAATCTGCCATATGCACTACCAGCTAGGTGGCTTGCCATCAGGTCAGCTGAGCTTCAACTCGGTCAGGACCATTTGCGACAATAGACAAGTGGGGGTAGAACGTCCCCAAATTGAAAACCAAGAACCGAAACATTTCTCGGTATAGTTATCAGCAATCGAAGAAATACCGACTACACCAACGTACTCATTCGCAGGAACACACCTCCGACAACACACCACACCACCTTTTAGTTTTGCCAAGACCGATTTTATCCAATCAAGTTTGACATCGCGAGAAAATTTTTGCTTCGGTTTTCAGTTGAACGAACTTCAACCGGTTAGAAGCCAACCACGATGAGCCTCTTCGGAGCTAGAAAGACGTCTACCTTCCAAAGGGCTAAGGAAAGACTCGATAAGAAAATGGCTGAGGAACCCACCGGCGAATCTCAGACTTCCA
>Ga0307512_10004084_pt1 | contig 16243 bp, 20 predicted proteins | sample 14_EM_MG_FD_200267 | JGI IMG/M metagenome (GOLD analysis project Ga0307512, IMG submission 200267) | Populus trichocarpa ectomycorrhiza microbial communities from riparian zone in the Pacific Northwest, United States - 14_EM | ecosystem: Host-associated > Plants > Roots > Unclassified | place...
AGCGAACAGGATCCAGACTGAGAGGTTTGGAGTTGCAGTGGGATTGTCGAGGAGTTTGCCAAGTCGAGATGAGAGCGAGACGAGTATGTAGACACGAGGAAACGGCTCTCGGGTTCTGTATTATGCTTATATATAGGAAAGAGAAGAAGAAAAAGAACACAGAACAAATCTCCGCTGCTGCGCGGCGCCATCCCCAGTGCGCTCCCCTCGTCAGGGCACTAGAAACGGCTGCTAGGCGGCAGACGACACCGGAGATGGTCACGATCTTCACTGATGCCCAGGCCGCCATCAGGCGCATGGGTTCGGATGAGCCTGGCCCCTGCCAGATGTACGCGATCCAGGCCAGAAATACAAGCTGCCGAGCAAGCAGAGGCCAGTCGGGGCGGTGACCGGTAGCTCCAAGACGCTAGCCCCGAGGATCTTCCAGCTGAAGACAGGACACTGCCTCACCGGGCAGTGCCTGAACTGGACGAAGAGTCGACCAACTGCTCAGCGCTGGTGGTGCCCGTACAGGGTGCAGACCGGGGAGCACATCTTCAAGAACTGCCCGCGTGGAAGATCCAGAAAAATATTCTGTGGGCGGAGGCACGAAAGGAGGTCGGGGAGGAAGGGTGGGCCTTCCACTCGGGGCAGTTCTTGAAGATGTGCTTCCGCCTCTGCGTCCTGTACGGGTGCCACCAGCACTGAGCAGTTGGTCGACTCTTCGTCCAGTTCAGGTACTGCCCGGTGAGGCAGGCCCTGCCTTCAGCTGGAAGATCCACGAGACTAGCCTCTTCGAGATACCGGTCACCGCCCCGACTGGCCTCTGCTAGCTCGACAGCTTGTATTTCTTGCTGCAAACTCGGACTCTCGCCTCCCTATTCTCTGACATCTCCCACTTGAGGTGTGTGAGGGACCTCGGGAGCAGCACGGGCCGTGCTCCAGCCCCATCTGTGTGTTTGCAGCCATTCCACCCTTGGGCGGCACACAGCGTCGTAGGCAGAGCCGCTACCTGATGTGACGTCACTACCACCACCAAACAGACCGTACTGACGCAGTCGGACGCTCCCATACAGTACAGGCGCACACCCACTAACTACCACGTACTCAGTGAAGAAAGGCACCGGAAAGCGGCAACGCCCCGCCGTGAATGCCGATTTCCGACTCCCGTTCACGCCTCAGTGACCTTCTGAATCAGTCCGTATGATCACTGCGCGGGATGAGAAGGACAACACAGGTCTTCGGCGGGGCAAAGATCACGATTTCGGACCGCAGGTGTGGGATGGGAGATGAGGCCATCAATCCTCTTGAATGTCCTAAGAGTGGGCACTGAGATGGCCTCATCTCTGCCAGACATGAGGGCACGATTGCTCGGGAAGACATTAGATGCGCCAGTCGAGCCCAGGTTGGGAAGGGAAGTGTGGAACGGACTGGTGTGCATACCTGGTGCGGAAGTTTGAGGAATGGAAAGGTCGGAATTGTATCAGTGTGAGTTGTTGCGCTCGGTCCCAGAACCATCTGTCCCAGGGCATTCGAAGCTCCTGGGCCACATAGGAACCGCGGTTCGTCCAGTTCTGAGATGAGAGGACCTGCCCCGTCCTGGTCCTTGCTCAGGACTGGACCGGACGGTCGTTGTGCAGCTTCCCCAGCAAGTCCATCCGGTGCTGCCAGCCTCGTCCGTCGGCAGGATGTTCACGTCGGGTACGTGCGGTAGAGCAGACTGTGCGCGCAACCGTGTATCAGCAAGCCGAGGGCTCAAGCCGTGCGTGTGCGCACACGCCGTCTGAGCAGGTACCTGTGCATCGTCGCTGTTAGCGCTGTAGCTGGGGGGGTTGTCCTCGAACTGCAACCGCGGCCGTCAGCGACGACACTGCCGCCTCGACAGCCCGGACTCACCAATGCTGGCCCACCTCGCGGGCGGGCGGACGTCGGAATCCGAGGGCGACATGTCTCTCTTCGGCTTGGCTGTCCGGCCAACACGATCGTCGAGTCGTAAGGCGGAACCATGAGCAGACGATCAAGGAGCATAGATAGTGAACGCACGGCGCAGAGTGGTGGTGATAGCAGGGCGCAGAGTGGTGGTGATAGCAGAGCGAGGGAGGGTGGCCAACCCGCAGCTGCCGGGGCTGGGGTGGGGTGGACAGTCTGACTCTCCTCCCCTTGCGTTGCTTTTCCATTCATTTATTTATTTAAATTAATCGCGTACAACCAATCTAGGTAAGGTAGATCATGGCGATGGTTCCCCTTGCGCATGCACATTGCCAGATATCTAGATAGAGTATCTACATATCTCTGTGATACAGCGTGACCTCCGGTTGCGTGCAAGCTGGGCACCAAGGCGGTCGTCTTCCAGCGGCAACCTGCACGTGCATAGTCTTATGGGTCCTGCAGCCAACATACCACTACCGTGGAGACGGTGATGCCGATTGCATTGGCAATCCCAGTAAATCCCATGGTTGAAAAAAGGTACTGCCCTGTTTAGTTTGTTCTTCTGCCAAGTGGGTCGAGACGAAGAGTTTGTACCACACAAGGATTGAGGTGGATTCTCCACAGTCACCAATATTCAGCGAGACAATCTTAAGCCGGATCACGGAAGTTGCCGTTGTCGAACGACAAAGACAATGGTATATATGTGCTTGACGCCAAGGATGATCGGTGGGCAAAGGATTTCAAAGGGGGATCTTCACCGCTAACAAGAGGTATCCCTCGAAGATGTCACGGTATGCTTCCACGGTAGATTCACAACAGCACCCGGAAATCAGTGCCGTCTCCTCCCCCGACAGCGACCCAGAACACAGCAATCCGTTCTGTATAGGTAGTCAAGGGGAGGGTAAAAAAAAAACGAAGTTTTCCCGCTAAACGAATATTGCTATCGTATCACGACGTGAAAAAGATTCGTATTTTGACCGTTTTGACACGCGTATCTGCAGTGGGAAAACCCCGTTTTTTTTTACCCTCCCCTTGACTAGGTACAGTACACTGAAAAATTACACAATAGCCTACATATCATGGGAGATGAGTCAACTCCTCTCCAACGCGCGTTGTGGTTTTTCGAGATATTGCTGCAAACTGCGAAGCTGTGCTTGGGCGATTTCAATTCGGTAGTTACCGCAAAGAGATGTGGGGCATTCATTATCTCGATGCTGAAAGAACTGAAAGAAGTCAAAGCACTTTGTGGATGTGGTTGGTGGGGGATCGGCAACGCCAAGTCACAGTAAATTTGACTTTTGAAGGGACCGGGAGTTGCGCAAACTTAGAAGTTTTTGTGGGTAAGCGCTCTTTCGTCCGAGGATCAAGATGATTGAGGGCTTTACTCTGAACCCGTTCGGTCCTACACTCTTATTCAGCTAGTCATTGTCAGGGCTGAGGGCAAGTGTGCAGCAGTCTGCTACATATGCAACCGGAATATATGGTCAGGCCCAACTCCTCCCGACTGAAATACAACATTCATTTTGGCTAACAATCACGAGTGATTATCCGTGACCACACCCAAATGGTCTGTTGGACGACACCTCAGAAATAGCACATGCACTAACCCAGGGTGAATGGGTGTGGGTGTTTTTGTCTGCCAAGTTTTAGCTAGTTAATTCACCATTGCCCCCCCAAAAATTTCTTCCGTCGTCACGGCCTACTTTCGCACTTCCTGCATCTCATGGCAATCACCGCTTTAATTCTCTTGTGTTGTTGAGTTAAATCTGCGCGGTGGCGACGAGCATGTTGTTTGTTGGGTGGTCCCAGCTGTAAGTAGCTACGTTGAGGTCTAGACTTCGGCTCGCCATCTGGCAACGTTATCGACTACCAAGATTCTGTCCAGGTTGGGAGATGATCCATCGTGACAATCTGAAGCTGCGTATGTGCGCAACTTAGCTGCAAGAATCGACCGGGTAGATATCTATCAGCTGCGGCATATCCTGCAGGAATCGAACGTGGATAATGAACGTGAGCATGCATCCGCCCATGCAGCGCATTCTGCTTCTCTTCTTGCAGCCGGTCTTCTCTTTCAGCTGCAGGGGCAGTCCGCACGAAAACCTGCTCGAGCATCAAACCGGGGAAGCCGCTCGAGGGGCGGCAAACGTCTTTATCTAGTACAATGGGATCAAGGCTCAGGTTCTGTGCAATCGGCAGGCATGGGGCGCCAAACGCGACATCCCGGTGAGCTATGTAGCTGCCCTACGACAACTGGGAGCTGTTATGTACTGCTATGTACTGCCGTGTCCAACGCCGGAAAAGAAACGAAGACAATGACAATTCCAGATCTAGCATTTCCATTAGCTAACCTGTCACTGCTGGAGGGGGTAGCCTCGCGGATGCTCGAAAAGGTAAAAGAAAAAAAAAGGCACAAAAAATGTAACGGTGGAGCGTTCAGCCATACATACCCACCCTCCTGGGGCATGGTGTGGGACCGATGACAGCCAGTGGTCGCCGGATGCGGAAGCTGGACGGAGAGTGCCATCGACTGGGCGAGGTGGCCCCACCACGCTCGAGAGGAGGGACAGCGCGGTGGACGAGTTGGGCGTCTTGCGGCGTCGGAGGGGCGAGCATAAAAGCTGCGTCTTCGCCCTCGCCAGAGAGTTCCTCAGCAGCAATCCACCCTGCTGCCTATCCCTCCATCCAGCCATCCAGCCACCCAGCCACCCATCCCTCCATCCAGCCATCCATTCCTCCATTCTACTATTTTACATTGCTCCATCCTTTCTCCAGCCCATACTTGGCCGGGCTATCCACCTATCTCTCTCCCACGCCCACAGACGCTGCAAACCACTCCTCAGCTGCCGGACGCCTGATCCATCTCGTCCGCCACACAATCTCCCGTCCTCGCCAGCGCCGTCCGTCGAGACAGACGATGGACGCACGTAGCCCCGGCGGAGGCCATCCGGCCGGACGCCGACGGATCACCGCGACCGACGATCTATCCGCACCGGGAGTTTGGGAGGGGCTGTCCGTGAGGACCTTCGGATGATCCTGCTCGGGCCAACGATCAACCCCAGCAGGTCGGCTGTCGGTCGGGGAAATCGGAACCGCCAACGGGAACGGAGCATCGAAGAAAGAAAAAAATGGAAAGCGTCGGATAACCGAGACCGGCGATCTATCCGCTCCAGTCCCAGAAGAAACCGGACGAGTAGTCGATGCGTCCAGGCCGTACGGAAATGTGGATGATGTCCAGCCTCCACCGGCTCGGTCGCCGCACGGGTTCGCCACGCCGTATGTAGATCTGTCGGCGCCCCTGGCCCTCTGCCGGAGTCGTGAGATGGATCGACGAAGCGGAAGGTGGCGAAAAGCTAATTGACGCGGGGGCGGAGGCGGCGAAAAGCTAATTGACGCGGGGGCGGAGGTTGACAAGAAGCTGAGCGGGAACTCTTTGGTTAAGCACGTATGAGGATTTCCAACGTTTTATTGGGACGGGGTTTGGTCTTACCATGACTAGATAGGTCGCATGCGATTAATGAAAAAACAATTATTTTTTTGTTCTCATTCGTGTATCCTCAGACGAGTAGGGGGGGAGGAAAGCGGTTTCTTTTATCCTTTCCTTTGTCTTTCCTTTGTTATTTCCTTGGGACGCTATATATGTCACCTTGTGACGGGGCTGGGGGAGCAGCCCGGGGGGGGCGGCGGGTGCCGGTCGAAGCGGGGCAACGAGACAGTAACAGCGTCGAGTTTGGTGGACGGGACTGTTTCTTTGGGTGTATATCGCGCAATTAATGATTAAACAAAAATATTTTCACGTCCACACTCGTCGGATCTTATCCTCACCAGTCTGGATAAGACGATATGCAATATCTCAGAAAACAACCAGTAAGAACGCATGCCCGCGGGCTCGGTATAGGATTGTGGACATGGTTGGGTAGTCCGTGTGGGGTCCCCTTGTGTATGTATGTATGCGGCGAGGCTGAGTGCGCTCGAGCGAGTTGGAACAAGGGGGGAATCTTCACCTGGGAGATGAATAGAGGCATTCGGGGACGGAAGAAGGAGCCGGAAGTACTTGATTATTATTATTTTGCTTAATTATTCAATGCATGCCCGTTCACAATCCAAACCAACCCCGCAGATTGCTAGTTGCGGCACCGCCCCGGCTGACCAGTGAGACGGTGACCCGTCTTCAGCTGGTAGAGCCTCAAGGCGAGGCGCTTGTTTGCAATAGCTGGCGCCGAGTCTGGCCTCTGGTGCGCATTCCAGTTGTACTGGTATTTCTTGTGGGTGACGTTCACGCCCGTCCATGCTTCCTTCCACTTGATCTCTCGGTGATCGTGCGCTTCCTGGGGGGAGGCGTCTTTCCCCGTACCTGTCTCCGTAGCCAAGGAGTTCCTCCATGGTCGTCGGGCTCGAGGGATGGCTGCGCACTCAGCACCATAGGCTTCCTGGTAGGAGCCCATGCGAACTTTGTAGCTATTTCCATTGCTCTCTCCGACGCCGAGTGGCCGTGTAGCCCGTCGCGTCAGTGTCCGGCCGTGAGCCGTCCGAGAGGATGGGGCCCCGGGGGCTGGGGGCCCTCCGCTGTCCGCTTGGCTGTGGCTTCGCCGCCGGCCACGACGGACGCCCTCGGCGGGGTCGCTTCCAGGACCAGCCCTTCCGCCCGCCCGGAGTATCTTGGGATAGATGCCGTCCGTGACTGTCGGTTCCCTGGCCTCTGGTCGCCCTCAGGGAGGCTGAGGAGGCTGAGGCCGGGCCGTCTTTTCCGGTTGTCGAGCTGTGCCGTTGTCGCTCGGATTGCAGCCTCGATGTCCCTAGGACTGCCGTGGCTCCGACCCGGGGCGACATTTCGCCGACCAGGTGGCCAGGCGGCCAGCGATCAGATTTTCAGGTTGACTGGTTCCCGTCTCACTTAACAAGCGCCAGTGAAGCCGTCCAGGACGTGTCCAGTAGTTGTGCAGCAGCCGTGGTGATCACAGTGGGCGGCTCGGCGGTCTCCGGTTTCCCGGGGGTGTCGAAGGCGGTACATAGCGGGCAAGGCTGGAATCCTGGTACGCCGGCTTCAGTCGCATACCGTACCGGAACCAACACCATGGCCATTTCGCCTACCACTCCTACTCCCAGAATCGCCATTGTCGGCAGCGAGGCTCTTCGCGCGCTTCGAGGAGGCGATGCGCGCTTCCGGCGGGGCGGCAAGCGCGCGCGGCTGGTCATCGACAGGACCGCGAAGGCCGCACCAGGCCCGAGATCGACCGCACGCAGCCGCGCGGGATCCTCCTCGAGTCGCCACCAGCCGGGCAGACGCGCAGAACAGTGTAGAACTGTTTGGACCCAAGAAATGCGCACGGACTGTAGAGGCTTGATCGCGCAGCTGTGGACTGTCGATGAGAATAGTGCTCGTAATGCTGCGCCTAAAGGTCGGGCACATGTCTTTGCGTCGGCACGGTCGTTTGCTGCGGGCGCTGTGACCGGCCACTCGTCTCGAATGACCTGAGTTCGACGAGACAGTGAGAACAAGGCCACGGTGGTAAGATGGCAGCTGCACGGCTTTGCGATGGTTAACGCTCGAGTCCACTATCGGTGCAGCGTGGTATTCTATATATGGAGCTCTAACTATCGACGCGGATGACGGTGCTCCCGTCTTCCCCACGACGCCATCTCACGCGATGACCTCTGTCAGCAGATCCGTGGGCCACACGGGCCGGTCGACGCCGTTCCCCCTCGCGCCGACGTTGAAGCGCAGCTCGACCTCCCCGCCCGGGAAGGCCAGCACAGGCTTCGGCGTGCGTAGCCGCGCGCCGACGGCCTTGCTCTCGCGCACCTCGAAGAAATCCGGGTTGGCGAGCGGGCTGCGCTGGACGATCGGGAAGAGCAGCGGGACCGACTGGTACATGTTGTCGTCGTAGCGCAGCACGATGTTGCCCGTGCGGCGCCGGACGTCGTCGAACACCGCCGCCGGGTACTCGCCGCAGCTGTTGAAGAGCCACTGCGAGTAGTAGTTGAGCGCGATCTGCACGGGTCAGCAGTCTCCAAGGGGCAGTACATGCGGAATGGATGGCGCTTACGTCGACGGCGTACGAGCCGCCCTTCGCGCCGCGCTCGATCAGCGCGTGGAGCACCGCCGTCGCGCCAACGGCCCCCGAACAGTAGTCCGAGTTGGGAAGCACCGGCGTCACGGGCTCGTCGTTTCCCATGGCGCGGCCGAACGCGAGCGAGACGCCGCAGCACTGCATCGAGCACGGGTTTCTTTTAGCATCGCGCGGGGCGGACAGTGACGGCGCGACTTACGGCGTCGCTGATCTGCTGCAAGCCCGAGCGGCCTGCCCACGGGCCGTGCCAGCCGTAGCAGTTTGCGCGCACGTGGACGATCCCCCTCTCCGAGCTCTCGCGCATCCGCAGGACGTCATCCTGGCCGAAGCCCCACTTCTCCATCACCCCGGGGCGATAGCCGTCCAGGACGACGTCGGCGTCCATGACCAGCGCCCGCAGCGTCGCCCTGTCCGCCTCCTCCCGCAGATCCAGGTGCGAATTCCACTTCCCCCAGCTCAAGTCCGGGAACAGCGTGCTGACATCGGCGATGTGCGGCGCGGCCACGCGCATGACACTGGCGCCCATCTCCGCCAGCTCGCGCGTCGCACACGGCCCGGCGATCACGCGCGCGAGCTCGACGACCTTGAGACCGAAGAGCGGCCTCTTCGGATCCGCGCCGGGCGGCGTCGGCCACCACGCCGCGGACTGGCGCGGGTTCGCGCGGCTGTGCACCTCGTACAGCCCGACATGGGCGTTGGCGCGTCCGTGCTCAGACGCGCGGTACTCGTCCACGCTGTAGCAGACGGTGCCGGCCTGGCGGTAGTGCTCGTTGATGAGCCGGTCGAGCGGCGCCGCCTCCATCTGCGCGACCTTCGCGGCGTACGGCTTGGCCGCCTCCGCGAGCGATGCCGCCGGCACCGCCGCGTGCTCGGGCAGCCCGAGCGCCGTCTGCGTCGCAGCCGGATTCATGCAGGCGTGGATGTGGTAGTAGCGGCCGTCGCGCGTGCGGTAGATGTTCGTTGCCGCGCGCCGGTGCCAGTCGCCCGCCATTTCGTGCAGGTCGCAGTCCGGGAAGTACGCCGCGGCCCCGGGCGCTCTGAATGGAAAGCCGCACAGCAGCGCGCCCGTGCTCGGGTCCAGGATCTGCGTCATGCCCACGGACATGATGAACAGCTGCGCGTGGTCGCTGGCAGTTCCTCGCACGGTCAGCCCGGATATCGGAACCTGAAGGACGAGGGGAGATGCACGTGTTGATGGCGATCGCGGGATACTCGGCCAGTCCGTTCTTGCGCTGGAGGAGCACGCTCAGCATCGCCCCCTGGAACCCCTTGATCGCGGCAATGCTCTCGGCGAACCGCCAGTTGACGGGCAGCGTCGGCAGCGCGGAGCCCGTGAACGAGATGCGTTGCGCGGCCGCGGCGAGCTCGGCGGGAAACTGCTTGTGCAGCGGGTTGCCGACGATGCCGTCGTGGAGCAGCTTGTGCGCCTCAGAGGGGATGGAGTAGTTGATGCCCGACATCGCTTCTGCTGGTGGTCACGGATGGGGACAGCAAGAATTGGGGGGCGTCGACGGGGAACGGTGATGCAGGTGATGACCATAGTATATATAGCTGTGTATCCTGCGGCGGTGCCAGGCCCCCGCCGCATGCACCGCGGAGCCTAGATATCTAGATATGTATCCGCAGAGTCACACCTTACGTAACGTAGTGTGGGTCTCAACCGGGCGAGATCCGCGATCCGCAGCTGCGGGCAGTTATACATGTCTCCATACACATATAGATACTATAGATAGCAGCTAGGTAGTCACACTTTCTGCACTAGCTCCTACTCGCCGCGTCCGTGCGGCTGGAACCACCTTGATTCCACACCTACATATTGCTATTAAGGGCCACCACCGGGACCCTGGCGGCGACACCTTTTGTTCTTCGGGTTTCTTTGGAAGGTTTGTGGTGCCGGTTTGTTTCACAGGTTTGTTTTCGCTGCCGCCTTTCGAGGCCGTTCTATTCATTGCCCGACATATCTTCCCGAGCAAGAGCTGGACAACACTTGACCGATCCCCTCCGCCCCACACATCTCAGCATGCCGTTAGTCCAGATCGTTTCCGTCACCGCAAAGAGTGCCCTTTGACAGACCGTTGGCCCGATTGTTTGATTCCTCAGACCGTTTTTTTTTGGCCCGATTCTTCCACCGTCCCGCCTCAATGCCAGGGAAGAGAAACAGAGATGTTATCAGTGGCCTTTGCCACGTTAGTATCCCCTATCTTACTCCTTCTACACTTCAGCCGCATCAGTACTGGTAAACACCGGTATGGCATGGACGATTTCTCGTCTACTGCGCAATCGCCGCCAGTACTTCCTTCAGTGTTCCACCTATCTTGACCATTGCTCACTCCAAACGTGGTCCAAATGGCTGTCCAGTTTAATGTGTCTTTGTCCATCTCTTACATATACACTCTGGGTTACAAAAGGAGAAGACACAAGCTGATTCCGGTCGTCGACTGTCTTCACACTCCGCTCGCAGGAGGCTCAAGGCCTTCCCATGGATCATCCTACGCACATGGCCGAAGACCGTCATACCCCCGAAGCCATCATCGCTAGCCTGTTCGCGGGAGCTGCTGCCGTCGAACTCGGCGACTTTCAGCTCTCTCTCTCTGGACGAGGACCCTTCGTCCAGGTGGCGCTTACACTCAACCTGCACGGGAAATCACCCAAGTTCCCATCCCCGCTACACCTGGGTAGCCGAGAACGCCAATGCGCAGGGGAGACGAACATGGTACATAAATCAGCCGAACGGAATTCCGACAGACCGGTCATCTTGGCACCCGGCGTCGACTGGGGCCTACGCGCACTTGTCGGCGTGGATGAAGACGTCATTCGGGGTTGGGCGTACAGGAGTGAAAACGGGGGGGGGGGGATAAAATTGACACCGGACTAATTCGGAGATACATGCAAGCCGGTATCGATGATTGATAGCCTGCACCAAACTTTCTTCTAAACCTGGATTTCAACCACACTGGCATCAACCCCCCTGCAGATATTCGCCTGTTACATTCGCCCTGGTGACGTTCTTCCCAAACCACCACGGTATCCCAGCAGACACATTTGCTGCAGGGAGGCTCACTCCCACAGCAACTTTCAGCAGTGGTTCAGTAAGTGTATCTACCCTACCCTGTCCTACATATTTACAACTACGGCTATTTAGCCCCGCACTACTGTTTTTTTTTGTGTCGACATAATACTACAACGAGTGACAATATATGAAGCGAGCGCGAGAAGGCCCCCGTCGACGAGAACAGATACGCGCGCCATACGCGCCGAATTGGGCATCTGCGCGGATACGCCGGAAGAAGGGGAAGTGTAGACGGCAGTGGGGCTGCCACGATTTCAGCACGTGTTCTTGGGAACTGTGACCGCTAAACCCTATGTCTCTTCGAGTGATTCGATGTGATGGCAACTACTTCGACGTCTGGCAACTGGTCTAGTATATTAGTCATGTGGTTATGGGATGTTAACTTATCAAGAATGCCAACATTAAATATCACTCGTTTTACTGTATTAGGGGGCGGCGAGAGTCAGAGGCGGTGATCGGGCAGGGGAGAAATGGAGATATATACTCGGTGTGCTGTAGGACATCTAAGAGGTGTGGGTGAAGCCACGGGAGTAACTAGGAGAATGTGGGTGAAGTCCTGTTCCTTCCACCGTGAAGAAGTCGACTTAGTGACATCTGCTAGTAGTGGTAGTTAAGGAATCGCGAATGCATAGTCTCACGAATGAGCGTGATAATGACGATCATCTGTTCTTTCACATCACTAGCTCTATCTCCCCCATCCACTATCCTCATCCAGTTCAACGCCCGCTCCATTCTCCTCGTCCACTTGCGGCGGCTCTACGCGCCATCCCCTTACCAACCCCGCCGTGATGAGGTAAACTGCGCACTCATTGTCTTCTGGCCAGCCCCCCCACCTCCGATTTACAACCTCCTCCAGCCGATCGATCCTGCCCCATCCATCCCTACTGACCCGCCAATCCACCACGGGCGTGCCGTAGCCTGCGCCCTCCAAGAAAATCCTGATAGCAACCAACACGCGCCGTCCAAGTGGGGTTTCCAGCCTCATCTCTCGTCGGTCAAGGTAGTGAATTACTTGCTCGAGTGCGTCGTAGCGCTGTGCAAAGCCAAGTGCGCGGACATAAACGTGCAGTGCTGCTTGTTCGGGGGTAACCATCGGCGTTGTGTCCTTGGAAGTGTTCAGACCAAGCTCGTAAGTGAAGATCTTGACGAGCCGGTCTGGCGGAGGGAGGCCGTCCCAGTGGATTGCGTCGCCGGTGCGCAGGGTGGTCCAGCGCTCTGCAGCAATGGCGAGCAAACGGAGAGTTTCGCTGTCTAAATCGACGAGCCGCCGCATTTCCTTGTATAGCATCCAGACCGTGCGAGCGGACTGGACCCGGAGCTCGGGGGCTTGGAACGCGTCGGGGGCATTCGGGGAGAGTATATGAACGAAGCCCGCGATTACAGTATTCCAGGCGGGCCGATATCTCGGCCGGTGGTAGCGGATGAGGCGCAGAGCGCGGTATGTTGCACGGGCGTTCGACAGTTGTTGCAGGAAAGCAGTAAGAACTTTGGTGTTGACTTTTTTCGGAGGGTCTGAGAGGGGGAACGTGTTCATCGCCTTGGTCAGTTGGTTTGCTATTCCCTCGTCCCAATGTCTCAAGACTTTCATAGCAAAGGTTGAGCGGTGGGCTTTGCCGACCAGCAGGGTGGTCAAACGGTTTCCGGGTCTGATGTCTTCGCGGATCATCTGATCGAAGAGTCCCTCGACGTCGAGTGGTGGCTCGGCATTGTAGACGCCGTCTCGTGGATTCAACGGCGGGTGGACAAGCTCCTTGCCGTCTCCGGGAACGATCCTACTCTTCCTCTCCATAACGCCACGAAGCCAGAAATCGTAACTCGTCAGGTGTTCCCTTTTGGCGATTTCCTGTCTGACGAGCCCCTCCCTATGCGTTTCCCATTGGAGCTTGTGATCCCACAAGAGCTTCTCAAACATCTCCTCCCAGACGATGGGGTGGGGAGTGCCGTGCTCGCGGGACTGCTGAAAGTTCCACCAAGCCTCATCCAGTGTCCTGGTAGCACGCACGCGCGCAGCCCAGATACGAGAGCTCTCATCCACACTATCAGCAGCTTTGAGGATCCCCTCCCTCCAAAAGCTCCTCGTCTGAATGGTCGGCGAAGTATCGGTATCCTTTCCTGCCAGGACGGCGGCCTCTCTCTCCCAGTTGGCCGGTTTGTATCCCGCCTCCATCATTTGCTGGATGACCTGACCACCACGAGAAACGACGTCCTCGTAGGCCTTTCTATGCGCCTCCGCCCACCCATCCCTCTCTTCGAACCACGGCGGCCAGTTCTTCCCCATGCCCCTCGCCTTTTCGGCCTCCTCGGCCGTCTTGGGGTGCGCAATCTGCACTGCTATAACGGCGCGGTACCCCTCCCTCGTCATCGGCGCATCCATGGCCGCCATCTTCTGGATCAGGGCGAACTGACATCTCTGGAGCAGCGGTACATTGCGGTATGGTCCGATGGGCGTCGGAAGCGATAGCAGCGCCAACAGACGGTTGAATGCACGGGTTACCCACGCGGGAAGTCCTTGGTGCACCCATCCGGGCCGCTGGAACTTCTCGACGATCAAGTCGACGGCATGTGGCAGCCCTTCTGGCCATGAATCACGACACTGCCGTAGCAGCCTAACGGCAAGTACGATCACCGACTTGTGGTCGCGGAAACATACTCCGTCACAGGGCGTAAGAAGTTCTTCGATGATCGGGAAAAGAGTACGCAGCGTCGACCTCGGTAATTGTTCCCTCCGCAACAAGGCCAACACCACGAACGGGGGGATGACCGGTCTCATATCCCCAGTCCGCTGGGCAGATTCTTTGAGAGCCTCTAGCCTGAAGCCCGCTGTCCTCGAATCCCTTGCCGTCAATATCCACCCCCAGACCAACACGTCCGGCTCTTCGCACCCTTTCCCGCGCAGATATTCCCTGATCTCGGGTGTAAATGAATTCTCCACGATGCGCTGGTTTGTGTCCTCGACGTCCTCGGCGTCCTCCGGAGCGACCGTCCGGAAACCCCCAGCCTGGACACAATGGTGTATAAACAGCGTGGTGATCTCCTTCAACGAGTAGCGACTGTACCTCCCTTCCTTGGCGGGGCGACGGCGACGCGAGAGCTTCCGTGCCGTGAGGGGGTCGCTATTCGAGGTGTTCCTTTTACCCGGTACGAACTGTCTGACTTCAACGCCGGTCGCGCGCAGTAGTGGGTTGAGACGGGTCGCCGGATTGAAGAAGTACACACGGCGTCCACTGGTTGCACCAGCTTTCCCCTCATTTTGGTTCTCTCCTTCGAGGCGTTCGATGGGTGCCGTTGCTGGTACGACAGGGGTTTCGCCCGGGAGTACGGCCTTGCAGGTGGCGTCAGAATAAGACCTTCGAGGTCTACACGGCGGTGGACGAGCGAAAGTGCCAGCGAGGAGGCAATTGAGCGTCTGAAAGCACAAAGGTCGTCGGCAAAGGAACCGTCCGAGGGCAGAATTAAAGATTGGAAGTGACATTCATCGAATTGCTGGCGGTGTGGGACAGGGTTCGATGAAATAGCGGGGTCCGGCAGAGTGGGGAGGTTTTTTTTGGGGCCAAAAGCGGGCCGGTGAGTGTAGGGTCACGTGTGCGGCTCCTGAAGCCCCTAACTAACTAGTTATGTAATTACGGCTCCGAGAGTTCCGAAGCCAGAAGCCGTGAAATTCCGCACGGCCACGGGATTGCGCATGCGCCACCCCGCCAAAAACAAAAATAGGTATCTAGATTGCTCGTACATACATAGATAGAGAGTGCGTGTATAGGCAACTAGCGGCCATCGTCATCGAATGCACTGCACGATACCGTCATAGCGAGGAGCAGCAGTGCCATCACTATCGCGCCACATCTCTGTTGGCTCTGGGGTGGCCGTGGATCCGTTCGTTCGCGTCGCGCTGGTCGAAGCCCGATTTGTCAGGGTCCCGCGACAGAGCCGGGATAGTTGGATGCCGACCGAAGCGTCGCTCAGCGGAGTGGATGAGTCGTCAGTCAGGTGCCCCTCGACTCTTGCCGTGGGTGCCAGCTCGGTGTATCAAAGCGAGTCGATATACGAGTATGTAAGCAGACAGCGCTCCACGGGTCGCGGGCCAGCGACAGCCGCCCCTCGTCGTGCCAGTGCTGCCAGCTGTCGCTCCATCACTCCACACCCACTCCCTTCCTGTCTCTCTGCCGAGAAGAGGCGATGCACTCCAACTAGCTAGTTACGGCTCAGCTCCGACGCGTCAGGACGTCGTTCCTAGAGCGGCGTAGGTGAAATTCTCCATGTGCTCGAGGTGGATCCCACTAGACAGGAAGTAGATCCACGGCACGCGCGCAGCACGCGCGCAATCCACAAACAAGCTTTTGATCCGCAGACTAGCAGGCCCCCACCCCCCTGGCGTGACGCACGCACGGAGCGTTTTGGTTCATTTCGGCGCCACTAGATACAGACATGTAGAGTACATATGCCCATGAAACATTCCCCACATGGGACCGAGGCGTGCTGGTCGGATGGGCAGTGGTTGCACATACCCGGCAATACCGCCGGACGAGCGTAAGCCTGTCGCTCCGTGCCGGTGGAGATGCAGAGTGGCTAGCAGGGGACGGCCAGAGGGCGCGCATCGGGACGCGGCGGGGCGGACTGGTGGATGGGAGCGGATCGCTCGGCGGGGACGGCGGGACAGACGGCTCCTCGAGGCTTGGTGTCCGTCTCGGTCGGGTCGTGGTGAAGCGGTCGCGGTGGTTAGCGGTGGTCGCGGTGGTGGTGATGGCGGATGGCAGCAGCGTAGTCGGCGGCGGGCCCGTGGTAGTTACCGAGCGAACCGATGCCCAATACCTAACTCTGCTGTTAGCGTGGGCTGATGGGTGGTCCGCATCGACGGTAGATGTCTGCTTAGCGGGAGAGGAAGAGAAGGCGAGAAGAGGAGAGCATGTCCACGCCGGGCCACAACGTCCCACGACGCACACCCGCCCTCCACGGGGAAAAAAAAGGGAAGAAGAAGGCTGCGTGGAGCGACGTTGACCAGCATCGCCGGATCGCAGCCACAACACCAACACACGCGCGCGAAGGCTGCCAGCAGCAGACGGAAGATCTAGCCAGGAAGCATCGGAAGTCCTATCTGGTCTCCCAACGCTCACGGCTTTCTGCAGCGGAAAGCGAGGGAATATGGCCATGTCGTTTTCGTGGCTGTTGGTGGGTGTGCCCGTGGTGCGCCGGTGGTCGGGGT
>Ga0307512_10004085_pt1 | contig 16242 bp, 15 predicted proteins | sample 14_EM_MG_FD_200267 | JGI IMG/M metagenome (GOLD analysis project Ga0307512, IMG submission 200267) | Populus trichocarpa ectomycorrhiza microbial communities from riparian zone in the Pacific Northwest, United States - 14_EM | ecosystem: Host-associated > Plants > Roots > Unclassified | place...
ACGACTTGCGTGATTGGGTTTAGAAGACCTCGTATCGGTGTTATTACCCGCCGGATCAGGACTCGTACCTGCCGTATCGGTGATGGTCAATTGACTCGCGCACGAAATTCTCTAAGTCCCAGTTTCTCATGATGATTTCCCCCATCTCCTCTGATCTCTCTCTTTCTTGTGCTCAACTCTACCATCACCTAAGAACACGAAGTTAAGTCATCCCTCTGTATCTCTCCATGCCATGATCAATAGTTAACACCGAGTTCAGCATACACCAAGTACAGCATACACTGAGTACAGCATACACCGAGTACAGCATACACCGAGTACAGCATACACCGAGTAAAGCATACACCGAGTACAGCATACACCGAGTATAGTATACACTGTGTACAGCATCCACCCAAGATTGTTTGTCTTCCCTTTATTCTCATGATGACGAGTTGACCGCTGAATGTAGCGTCAGATTCCGGCGTGCCTTCTACATGATCGGACGCCATCAGCCAGGTCTCCATGAGGGCTCAAAGGTGAAGTCACATTGTCAGATTCCCACGGTTCCGAGTTAACTAACTGATGAATGGAGTCTCAGCGCGCCGTCCATCGACCGCCTCCAAGTGCTCGTCCAATCTCGCTTGATCACGACCTCCAAGTGTATCTCCAAACTCGCTCGATTACGGCCTCCAAGTTCGCACAATCATGGCCTCGAAGTGCATATCTCCAAACTCGCTCGATCAGGGCCTCCAAGTGCATCTCCAAACTCGCTGGATCCCGGCCTCCAAATGCATCTCTGAGTTCACTCGATCTCAGTCTCCAAGTGCATATCCTAACTTGCTCAATCACGGCCTCCAAGTGCATCTCTGAGTTCACTCGATCTCCGTCTACAAGTGCATCTCAAACATGCTCGATCAAGTACATCTTCAAGGAGCGACGGCGGTTGTACGGAGATATAACGGTAACGGAGGTGGACAGAGTGACGGGGAGTATATATTGGGCACACCCCTGAGTACATAGACATCATCTCATTTCCATCTCCTCTTATCATACAATGAAAATTCACACTCTATCTTTCCCAACTGTTGGTCTCACTCGCTCCGTCCGAGATGTCGTCTATCCACGCAATTGCGTGGATCCTCACGGCCGGGTAGTATCATATCTTCTCACCATATTCCTAGAACGCGAGGAGAGATTGTTGCAGCGTCACCCATTGCATTGCGATCACGATGCAAGCGTGTACCCAATGAACCCATTCCGACGTATGGTCACAGTTGGCCACAACGCCAGAGTGTTTATTTAGAAAAGGAGATAGACACAGCGAGAAGAAACGGCGAAACAGCGATCGGAGGGTGATACGCAATGTGACGCGTGGTAATGACGCCGGGCGCGAAGTATTCCGCCACCGGGGTGTCTCTGACGGCTCTGACAGAGCGCGTCCACTCTGACGGAGCCATTCCGCCCGGACGGAAATGTTTTTTGCTGATGGAGCCATTATCAGATGGTAGCTCTTGCAACACAGGTGCAAGAGGTTGAGTTTTAGGATAAACCGAGGGAAGAAAGCGATACTTAGCTAGGCGGCTGTTCCTAGTTCAATAAATGTTGTATTGATTATTGGAATTAAGAACCACCATAACAGTGAGCCTTGGGTCGCTACCGCATAATCATATCAATATATCTACACCTAATATCAGTTCCATCTACATTTGCACACTATTCCACTAAGTACTACCAATATGCCTATGAAGCAGAATGTTGGCATGCATGCCCTGTCAGATAGTGACATAACTAGCAAGGCCTGAATTCAATTACATTCAACAGATGCTGATTTAATATGACTCCTGTGGTGGTTATTAAAATCTGTCGGAAACCCTTTTGTATCTTGCAATTGAAGGCATTTCGGATATTTACTCTACCATCCATTTCCACCTGCCATCCTCCACAGATAAATGGTGAAGTACAAGCTGAGCCCATCTAGCACAACTCCACACAATTCAGGATAAGCCCATGATCCACCGCATATTCCAAGATGTACATCATGAGAGCAACATGTTTGTCTGCTGAGTGTACAGAGTATCCAGAGAAGATCAATCAGTGAGGGGTGAAAAGATATCGGAAGTATAAACTTTGAATAGCCATTCCACACACGTATTGCCCAGGGCTGGGGACAATAACAGAGTGTACCTGTCCTTGATTAGAGCCAGAATGTACTCACAGACAGTATTCTTATTATACTCCAGAGTTGGCTGATGTATTAATGTCAAACATTTCACAGTGTGACTTTGGTCTAGCATCTGGGAATACATTACAATGTAGGGAAACTGAATACCATTGTAGGGATATTGCCTAGAGCTTATAAGATTGTGGTGAAGTATAGATAAAGTGAAGAGAATGACCTAAATAATACCTTTCAGTAATAAATTCCATCTTTTCTTGCACCATACTTCTGCTGGAATACATTCAATCTATTTCTCCAATTTGAGGAGTGCCAACTAGCACGGACAGCACTGTAGACATTTATGAAGAGGTGACAAAGACTTAACAATTAGCGTTTTGTTGTTGCGTTTAACAACTGGAGTTGGCGATTCCAACAATTTATACAGATTAACATGCTGTGGCTGAATTTGTTGATGGGTTCATCCAAATGGTCAAACAAACAAATACCAATATCCTTTCATCCAATCCAGCAATTGTTTGACTGGCTAATTTGGTTCCAGACAATTCTGAATTGGGTGGCATTTAAAGCATATAGCTTGTTCCAGGCGGCTTAGTATCATTATGGAGATGAGTCTTGTAGTCCCAGCAGCAGCATAATTTCATTAACTTTAAGGCTTGGGTTTATGATATTGTGAAGATGGCTCCATACTAGTTAGAATATTCCTGGATTCAGTTCCACTAGTTTAGCAGAGTTGAGGAGCACCTGAATGTACTCACAGATGTCCTGGGTGCCCAACACTTTGCACTCAGCCTACATGGGAGTATCTGGGAGATTCAGGAAGAATTGGTGTCGCAGTTTGGAACAGCTGAGTTGCTGAGTCAAAACTTCTGAACCATTTTACATTTTGCTGGTGTACCCTATAGTAAGGCAGAAAAGATTCACCCAATCATATATGACATGTATCTAAGCATCAGGTAGAAAAGATTTACCTGATGTGGAATATGTGCAGAGATAAGCAGTGCTTAGCTGCAGCAACAGTCCTAACTATCATTGAAGCCACTGTACTGGAACATCAACCAATGCTTTAATATTTCAAGAAACTAAAAGAAGAGAGTGACAAGTGAAAGAGCATCTTGTTAACTACATTTCATATATAAACAATATCTTGGTTAAAGCAAAATTCGTGGAGTTAATTTAGCTCAAAGTTGGATAGATTTGGGAACTGGGAGCTGAGGTCGGGAAGCGTGGCTACAGGGTACCCCGCCTGGGCCGTATGCATGAGGTGCCGTCTTTGCACACTAATTTGCTTGGCACAACCAATCGACTCTCTCCGGATCTGCCCCAACCGACATCACCCGTTTCCGCTCCCGCGATCCACAGTCATCCCTTGCATGCCGTGATGGAATCCGCTGCCGGTCACATTCCTACCGTGGATCTCGTTGAGGATGGCGCTCGCTCGGACGATTTAGAATTTCGCGTCATCACGAAGCTACTGCACGTTCTGCAGGACCGCTCTCTGTTTGGTGGCCATCGTGCCAACGTGCCCGTTGTCGATTACTTCCCGCCCGTCACCGGCAGTGACGCAAGGCGGCAGCTCAAGATACTCCGTCAGCTTCCGTTCGTCCTGGTGCGAAACCATGAGATTGTGGCAGCGCTGTCGCGTGTGCTTCCGAGCGGTATCGTCGGCGTGCTCTCTGCGACCCTTGCAGAAGGCGACGACCAGAACGATGGCTTAGTTCACCTGTCGCGCAACAGCCGACATGTGTAAGCTGCACTCCCCGCACCAATCGCCGATTTTCTGATTCTCAATCGCAGTGATGACGCCACTGCATTTTCCGTACTCATGGTGCCGTCGGACATGGACGTTCCGGACAAGATTCTGTCTTATGTGTACGAGAACTGGTCTGTGTAACTCATCCCCTGCGCGGCGACCAACAACTGACACCAATCGCAGGAATACGTCGTTTGAGTCTCACTGCGAGCTCGCGGCCGCGTTGATCTGTTCGCTATTCAACTCGAATCAAAACGTGGCGGATATAAACACCGCGGCCGTGAAGCTTCTGAAATATGTTCACGCCGAATGCGGTCAAAAGTTGCAGCGTAGGTTCATCCATGCGCGGGTCGACACTGACAAAGACACACCCCACTACTTGGAGATTCTGTGGAACCTCTGCGAGCAGAGATTCGGCCAAATCGATTTTGGCCGTATCGTGAATCGCTGGTTCCCGGATGATCGTTTGGCGGGGTGGAAGGAAATGGCGTGCATGACGCAGCGAGAGGAGCGGTGGTTCACAGCTGGCAGTGATAAGCCTCTATGGGATGGTAAGCCCGTATGGGATTTCGGCCCACCTGAGGACAGAGGGAAGGTGAAGAGTTCGATCGAATATTTGAAGGGGTTCATCAACCGCTTCAACAGTGTGGACTTAAAGCTGGACGAGCAGCTCCCGGAGCTCATCCCCGAAGTCTACTACCACTTTCTCGTCTACGCCACGTGCACCATGTCACAGTTCGAGTACCATTTGAATGCGATAGTCAAGATACGCTTCCGTCTCAAGAAACGCATGGCTTTAGCACCATTGCATGAGGATTTTGAACTCTTCAAATTGCATTGTAACATGCTTACGACGTTGTCTACTCGTGCAGCTGGATTGGCCTGGCATTCTCCTATGTGGAACAGACTCCTCGCATTCGCCGACTCAGAGCTATGTTTTTTTCAAGAACAGATCAATATCAACAATGTGCGGAATGCGGCGGCAATGAGGAGACCCACATCAACATCGTCCACGGCCGAAGTTGAGACGTCACAGCAGGCTGACGGCCAAAGCACTGTCGCCAAGTATGATCAGGATTCGCCCGAAAACGAAGACGCCACCGAATATACATTATTCATGGAACAACTGAATCACCGCGGGCCAGTCCAGAACCAAAGTTATCCAGACTCTCTGAAAGCCGAGGGACACAGTCTTGCACGGAGGATCCTTTTGTGGTGGAGACTCGTGACTTTCCATATCGAGTCCATCATTGGTTGGAGGGACATGATTGCAACTAAGTCTGCCCGCAGGATCCCTCAATTATCATTCTCTATCATTCGTACCCCGAAGCCAGACTGCAGCGAGGGGAACCCCTGGCGCGAGCTGGTCAGGACTCTGACGAAAGACGAGGATACGGTGCAGGCCATCGAACCGCAGCTGACGGCACGCGGCAAGCATAAATTGGACAGTTCCTTCTGTGGCCAATACCACTGTGAGGCGATAATGTGCAGTCTACTCTTTGCCGCGAGAACGTTGGATAGGAATGCAGTGGACTCCGCGGGCAACGGGATTGAGGACGTTCTCCAAATATTGAGCGGCGCGAAGCCAGTGATTGGCGTCTCGCAACGCTGCTGCCACATCTGTCGCACCATAATGGTCTTCCTGGGTCAGCATTACAAAGAGAATGTCCCCGTCTTGGACTCTCATGGCACCATCACCCCTTACGTCCTGCCGCCCTTGCTCCCACCAGAAATGCGACGCCGGGTCGTCGACCATTATCGCGACGAACTGAAGAAAGTCCTCCTCAGTGTCACTGAAGCATACAAAGCAGAGAAGAGAGAAAAAGTGTGCATCCCCGAGTCGCCTCGGTCGCTGGATAGTCACCCCGTATCGTCGGATGCTGCCGTGGCGGAGACCTTGTTCAGTGATGATCTGCCTGTCGACGTCGAGTAGATGTGACTAACTGTGGCGGCTTGCCGTGTATTATTTTTTTTTACTTTGTACAAAATGAAGGATAGCCGAGCGTGGTAGCAGATATCTGCCTGGTGGAACGCAGCATTTTATTAATACAATGACACGATGGTTGAACCCCTTTGTAACGGCATTGGCGGTTCTTTTCAACACGTACCAGACTAACTGTTGCCCGTCGTTGTTCATGTTATTGTAGTGCAATGTCATTATGATATCTCACTTAGACTGTTTTCAACTATCAATCTTATGCCATGTCTCCCTGTTCAATCTACTTGCTAAAATTCGTATTGAAGTTCATCGGAGCCGGCCGGCCTTGTTCGGTCAGCGCAGCATTCGACATCCAGCCTCTTAACCTCGTTTCAAATAATAGAAATCCCTATATCCCTAAGGTGTCCCTATATATAGATCCTACTACATCTAAATAAGCCCTACACACAAGTATCTTCCTAAATCTCCCACAATTGGCTCCAAAGTAAACACCACTCAAATATTACATCCAGACTCTCGGGAACAGTGTGCCGAGGACAACCTGGTAAAACCTCCACAATCGTGCCATAAACATACTACCTGCAACCGGTCAGACTGTTCCTTCAATCAATTGAGTAATATGCTTAGTAATATGCGACTTACCTCCGTCATTCGTCATTCTATACTTCATTCCGACTCGCTTCCATATGATTCGAATCGCTTACTGCTGCTTCACATCATAACGTGACCGAGCGATCTGTCTCGTCTGTTCCCTCAGTGGAAGTGCATCTGTGCTGTTGTCTAGCACTGGCTGAACATCACGTCTGGAGCTAATGGAGGGCGCTGTCGAGAGATAGAAGTTAGCAAAAAATGATTCGTGACTGGAGATGGGTGCACAGTTCAAATGGTATCAAACTTCACCTAGAGATGGATGTAGGTTGGAGTCTGTCAATGGAGAGGGGAAGGAAACAAGGACATTCATTGCTGGATATATATTGACTTCCCGGAGGTGGACCGTGCGGCAGGAACTGGACAAGATCTAGAATGTTTGCTCCCTTCTCCAGATGTGCTAAATATCATGTGAGATATGATACTAACAAATAATATCACAACATATGAATGGAACGATAGCCGGATATTAACAGATTCTGAGCCAACCCCAACGTATTACCGATCATTATATGTATATAGACGTAGGTGTCATCAAGATGCAGTAACCCCCAAGCATTCTCATTGGTTTTGTTTTAGTCATACTGTATTCACTCTATTTAGAGTATGACAGCCCCTTACTCCCCTCGGCCTCCGGGCTAGCCGGCTGGATGGCTGAGCCCCGCTCCTACTACCCGTCGTCCCCTTCTGACAAAAGGCCAAGAAAAGCAAAGCATCTGAAGGTGGTCTATCTGAACTACAAAGGAAATGTGATGAAATCAGGAAGAGCCCGCCGGCTGTTACTCCTCCTGCTCCACCTCCACACTTTTGGGTGGGAACATCCCGATATCAGTAGCTGTCAGGAAGTCCATCACCGTCTTATTGCACTTCTCCATGGAGAGCAGCTTGGAGACCTGCACCTGTTGGCATCTGCCCCCTCTCCATCCCGTTGCTTTCCCCACCTCTTTTCAGAGCGTCTTCTGCTGGTCTTTCCAACGGCTGCAGAGGCGGAAGAGATGCTCCTGAGTCTGGGCGACTCTCCTGCCTGTGCCGCCGCACCAGCAGCATGTGTCGTCATCTCGGAGTCCGAACGCTTGTAGGTTCATTTACACTGGCATGTGTCCGGATATCTGTCAGTAGAACCTGGACGCCAGTCGTTTCGCACTATTCATTGAGATGGGTTGCTTGCTCCCTGCTTTGCCTTTTAGTCTGTAGCCGTGATGTTTGCTGCATTTCTTGGCCTCCCACTGAGCCTTTGCTGCCATCTTTGCTTCAGAGATTCCTCTTGTTCTGTTTGCCGCCGAGGTGTATACTTGCTCTCGCAATGTGCCTGAACTGTGGCCCATTCTCGCCAGATTCACTTGGCGATCTGCTTCCTCGTTTCCGGGGATGCCAATGTGTCCCGGGACCCAGTGGATTTCTGTCTCTATGACGGCTTCGTGAAGAGTCCTTGCGCACTGGTGAATCGACCTGGCTAGATGCTGCCCTGGAACTGGTTCCAGGTGCGCCGTTCATCGAATGGCTGCTTGCGAGTCGCTGAAGACAGCTACTTTCATGACTCCGTGTGTCTCCAGTGTGTCCTCTTTCTTTACTGACTCGCCGAGTGCGAGTCCGATTGCCCGTAGTTCTGGGTCGAAGACCTTGTTTCGTCCGGTGCCGAGGCGGCTGCGGAAAGCTCTCCAGCCGTCTTTGTGCTTGCATACTGATGCAGCTCCCACTCTGCCATCATGGGATCACGATCCATCTGTCCACCATATCCAGACCCCCGCGCCTACTTTTGCCTCTGTCTCTCTCGCCCAGCGTACAGCCTCTCTGTTTGCCGTGGTGTCATCACTCCGTACGACTGTCTTGATTGCCGGTTCTTTGTCCAGGTTGGGTCAGCACATGGTCTCTGCTTCTCGACATCGTTCATGCTCTCTTTTGAGGACTCTGCATATCGGCGCGCCCAAGGTGGGGTGGTTGTATGTCCTCTTCAGTTTTGAACCTTCGCATGCATTTGCGAGTCTTGCTGTTAATCATTGCTGCCTGGAGTCGAGGGCAACTGGCGCAGGTGTGAGTCCTGAATCTCTCATCAGTGCCCCCAGAGGCGTCATGGGCAGGGCACCCAGGGTTGACCTGGCCTGCCGATTAAGAAGGAGTTGGAGATCTTCTCGTCTACCAGTGTCTTTTGGGTCCCACCTGAGCTCGCTTGCATAAAGTGCGAAGGCTTGGACGCAGGCTATTTCGACGGCTCTTGACTGCTCTGGGATGATTCTGTGCATCCTTGTGAGTGCGTGCAGTTGGGCTGCAGGTGCCCTGGCCTTCCTCATGCACTGGGTGTGATGGTCTTTGAACGTTATGTGGGTGTCCATCGAGATTCCCAGCCACCGTGTCTATTCTTTGTTGAATCGGACGAAGCCCTAACCTACCTTGGGTTTTGCAGTGAGTTTTGCCCCGAGGAGCTTCTTGTGGCCCCTGCTTTGTGTGAAGAGTGCTGCTTCCGTCTTCGCACTGTCAAACTGGAGGTACCACCTGGTGGCCCATTCGATGCTATCCGCTGCGCAGTCTTCAAGTTCCTTGACCACCTGGTTCACATCCTTGCTGGTTGCCACCCGTCCAGGATCATCTACGAAGGAGAGGCCCTCGGCTTGGACTCTCTCCTCCACCCCATTGATAAGCGCAGCGGTGTGTATCACGAAGAGAATTGGCGACAAGGGTGAGCCCTGTGGTACGCCTGCTTCCACGGAGTGACGCTGCAAGACGTTTCCTTTGATTACCATCTCCACCATCCTGTCTGAGAGAAAGCTTTTGGTCCATCGTATGAGGTCTCCATCTATCCGCTTGGCCTTCATTCCATGGATAAGCCTCCCTCTCTCCACACTTGGTAATGCAGCTTTGATGTCGATCAGGAGGACCCCCCCGATGTTGTCTTCTTTCCATGCTCAATGAGCTCTGTCAACCATGATGGCTCCTGTGCCAATGGCCGATCTTTTCTTTCTAATGCCAAACTGGCCGTTGCTTAGAAGTGCTCTTGTTTCGGACTCGTCGGACAGTAGCTCGGCGACTAGTTTCTCGAAGAGTTTTCCCATGCAGCTGAGCAAGGAGTTCGTACAGTACGAATTCAGCTTCATATAGTCCTCCTTTCTTGGTATCCAAATCACTACCATGCCAGCGCGCCTCCAGACAGTTGGGCGGCGTTTCTTTCGGACTGCTGCTTTCGTCAATCCTACCATTCTCATTCTGTTCCACTTCCAGGGTAGCCGTATGGCTCCGAATGACAGCTTGGCTGGGCCTGGAGCTTTCTTGACCGACTGTGAGAACAGAGCTCGTTTGACTGACTGCTCAGTTCTACACTCGTGGGCATGGCCTGCTGGAGGTAGTTCATAGTACTGGTCGCCTTCATTTGGTGGGAACGATTCTCCCGTGAGCATTTTCTCCTTTTCGGCAATGGTGTTTGCTTGCTTTCCCTCTCTGTCGGTCAATGCTTGCACAGTTGCTCCCGCTCGCGTGTTGTCAAACTTTGCCCCTCTCCATCCCTCAACAACTTTGCGGTTCAGCAAGTAGTCGTTCCACATCCGGCTTTTAGACTGCTGAATCGACCTCTGTAAATCTGCTTTCGCGGGCGCTTCCCCTCCTGTCCTTCTTCCCTTCCTCTTCTGTGTCCCCAGAGCACGCCTCCTCTCCTTGAGTTCTCCGTTCCACAAACTCTGGGATCGAGTGCAGATTTTCATTTTTGTCGCTTTGGCGTCCAGCACCTCGCAAAGCGTTTCCTGAAACCGCTTAGCCGCTCGTTCTACTTTGTCCCCTATATATTCGTCGTCTAAATGGCCTCTCTCTCTTTCCAGCTCCTTCCAAAATTGGCCTGCTGCTTCTTCGTCTTCTTTTGACATGGCGGCCAGGTTCCATCCTATACCCTGCACAAGGTCAGCCTCCTCCTGTTATTCCACGCTGAACTCCCATTCATTTACCTCGTGGTCAGAGCCTGTTGCATGTCATCCGTCCAGTGTGGTCCTACCGTGATTGGTCGGTTGGCCAGGGTCAGGTCTATAGTCTACTTGCCTTCTGCACTGTTCCTTGTCCAGTGGTGAGTGGGCCGGCCGTCATTTCCAATCTCCAGTCCATACTTGTCTATAATCTCCTTCCAGAAAGTCGCATCGCGTCACTCCCTGCATCTTGGATCCCACATGAGGCTGTGTGCATTCATGTCGCCCGCAAGTATTGAACCCCCTCCTCGTTGGATGATCATGTGCCAGTATATTTTCCTCGCTTGTCTCGCTCCGGTCTGCACGTCTCGTGGATTGAAATATTGATCATCCTCGTCATCTGTGCTCCTCGTCTTTCAACAACAATTACAATGACGTCATCGTTCGCACCCTTGCTCAGGTCTGTCCGTTTGTCAGTTGCAAGGCCGCTCCCCTTGCGCACTGCTGACAAAACTCTCTTTCGTGTTGTAATATCGTATGCCGAATGGGTGATTCCAACTCCGCCTCTCTCCCCTGGCGGCTCCTTCAAAAATACCCCATCTGCTTTCCGTTCCAGTCCCGTCTCCAGCGCTGCCATGGTCCACGCATAAGACCTGGCGCGCATTCTCATTGGTTGACCGGTGATATGTACCTTATTGCACCTGGCATCACTGTCTGAATACACAATTTCCCTCCCAATTGAGTCCACAAGTTTTGGTTCAATCACAAAGTGTTCTATACAAAAAATATGTACATCGGCAAAAGAGCAAATCGACTGTAGACTGCGCGACGCGCACACGCACACACGTGCTCTCATAGCAAGTTTCCCGTGGACCCCTGCGCTACGCGCAGTCTATAATCATCCATACTCGGTTCATAGGCATCAGCGCGTGGGACTATGGGACTATATACGGCTGGCAGTCGATGAACCTCAGCCAGTCTTGACTACCGCCAGGCTTTGCTGGTGCTGACACACTTATTGAGAGTATCATGAGTGGCGGCTTCAGAGCCCGCTTGACAGCCTGATTGAGAGCCTGATTGAGAGCCTACTTGAGAGCCCGCTTAACAGCTTGCTTGAGAGCCTGCCCCAGAGCCGCACTGGGGAGAGCCGCTTTTCGGCAGGAGTAGCGTTTCCACAGGGATCTTTGGTCCGATTAAACTTTGTTTGTGGAAGCTTTGGCCAATAGAAGGCTTTAACTCTGTTGAAGCTGTGACATGGACGTTGATGTAGCCAACCTATTGGACTAAGTGCTTTCGGTACCATCACTGTCACCATAACCAACACCATCACCATCACCATCACCATCACCATCACCACCATCAGCCCCGGACTGAATGTGTATACATATGCCCAAGATCGATGGGAAACTGGCTGCAGGTTCTGCTGAGAAATCGGAGTCGGAGATCTGCTCTCCCCAAGATCCAATTGTCTACCTTTCCTGCAGTATCTGAGGCTGCAATTGTCAACATCATGACCGTGAGACATCGTGATATCCTGTCGCAGTGGGTGCGCTACAGATAAGGTTCAGACTTATGGTATCGATTGATGTCATCATTTTGGCCATCATATCTCCCGCTACACGCCTCCAGCCAAACATATCCCACCACGCCCCGCAAGGCGTCAGGCACCTGCTACTCAGCCAGTCTCTGCTTCCAAGCGCAGTAGATATTAGATATTCTACACATAAGGGTACTTCTTGGGAGCGTGCTTCGAAGCGTACAGCCAAGCAGGCTGGGAGGTTCAATCGAGCGTAATTGGGGGGGTACTTGCGTGCGTACTTGGGAGCGTACAGTCATGCAGACTGGGAGTGTGCAATCGAGTGCAGTCAAGAGCATACTGGCGAGCGTGCTCGAGGGCGTACTTCGGTGCGTACAGCCAAGTAGGATGGGAGTGTGCCATCGAGTGCAATTGGGTGCATACTGGAGAGCGTACTTGGGAGTACACTTGAGAGCGTACTCGTGGGAGTACTTGACAGCGACTCGCCGGTGTACTTTGGAGCAAACTAGGAGGTGTACTTGTGCGCGTACTCGGAGGTGTACTTTGGCGTAAACTCAAACTCAGAGGTGAACTTGGGAGAGTCTGGAGAGCTTACTTAGGAGTGTACATTCAAGCAGGCTGGGAGTGTGCCATCGAGTGCAATTGGGAGGGTACTTGCGAGCATGCTTGGGAGTGTACTTGAGATCATACTTGGAGGAGTACTTGAGAGTGTACTTGGAGGTATACTTGAGAGCGTACTCGGAGGTGTACTGGGGAGGGTTTTCGGAGAGTACTAGGGAACATCTGGAGAGCTTATTTGGGAGCGTAAGTCAGGCCGGCTGGGAGTGTGCAATCGAGCGCAGTCAGGAGTGTACTTCTGAGTATAGTTGTGTGCATGCAATGAAGTGCATTTGGCAGCTTGGTTTCGAGTTTGTTGAATGCAGCATGATGTATAATATCAAATGCACATAAATGCATGTGCATCATAGAAAACTAGTCAATGCGCAGGTCCATAGGACCTCACAGTGCCAGGTGTCAAATATGCTACGGATCACCGCCCCAAAACAGCTTCTGCATGAGCTGCACACCATGCATGGTTACTTTTCCTGGTGTAGAACTATGCATACTTTCACCTCCATGTCTCCGATTGATGATGTCTCAAAGGTTCATTGTGCTGTTGGGTGAAACAATCCACTTTCAGAAGTCTATTCTGCAAAAACTAAAGCAACAAAACAAATATTGGAGATATTGTAAATCGGAGATAGGCAGGTGACAGCACTGATAGTTTTTGACATTTCATTCATAGAATACTTTCTGATTGAACAATAACTTGAACACTTGATTGTGAGCGAAGCTGTTGATATTGCAATTTTTGATACTTCACCTTAGATATTACTTGCACAGCATTCCTACACTTGCTCGGCCCTGCTACACGTGGTTGGCCTTGTTTGGCATGGGTAAACTAGATTGGACTTAGAGCCACCAGTGCAGATCGACTAGGGGCGGCACTATGCGCAGACGTAAACTTGTGCACATACACAGCGCTTGGTGAGCATACAGTGCTCCCCTGCGCGATGGGCAATATGCATCGGCAAAATGCAAAACAGTCCGGAAGCCACATGCAAACCTCCCAGACACTCCGGTCGACCTCACTGGTTGTTCTAGTCCATTCGCGGAGGCGGTTCCTCCGCGGAGTACCTAGTCAGTTCATGGAGGCCCACCTTCCGTGAAGGAACCGTCCATTCACGGAGTCCATACCCCACCTCCGCGAACGGACTAGTTCGTTCGCGGAGTCAGTCAAAAGTTACAACTACTCTGCTCTGCACGCATGTGTGTGCATGCACTGGCATGTACGTACACTCAGCTGGTACTATGCAGCTGAATTCAATCAGTGCAACCGCGTACGTTCAGCGCAACGCAATTGACTATATTCTTCGGAGCGCAACTGAGTACGTTCCACGAATTCTATCGTACTAATATGGACTGCCATACATCTACCATCCCACATCAAAGTCAGCCATTCAAAAAGGATAGCCATCGAGAACTTACTTTTCGAGAAGCTGCTCGTCTTCAGTCCCGTGCTGAGCTCATCCAAGTACGTTGGAGGTGTAAAGGCAACTGCACGACTGTTCGTTGCAAGTGTTTCAAAGGAAAAACCCAATGCACACTACATTGCCATGGCCGAGATGGTGGGGCGCAGTGCATGAACACAGGACCTTCTGCTGCGCAGTGTTGTCAACTGTCCCGTCCGCAATATCTGCGGGATGGACGGGATAGTGCCAAGGCCGTCCGTCCCGTCCTCGCCCGTTGAGGAAGGCATGTCAGCCGGGGATGGCCTGGGACGGCAAAAATACTGTCATCGGCCGTCATCCACAGTCACCGGCCGACTTCGGGTGGTTACTATTAATACATATACTGTAACTGTAGAGCACGCGTCAGGCGAACTTGGCCCGAGACGCAAGCGGAAGCGCAGTGATAGAGCGGCCATACACCTCGGTCTCGAATAGGGCTAGACGAATCTCCAAGGGACGATCGGCAGCTAAGGCGGAGTGGGAGGCCGACAAGTGCATCAAGCACTTCAGCTACAGACTCAAGGGCAAGGCGGGGACCAAAAGACCTATCCCGATGACAAGCGTAAAGCGGCTGGCCGCCAGGTTCTACCGACCAATGTCCAGGCGTGCGCCCACGTCGTTCTACCTACAACGGTTCGGCCACCAAGATGACGACAAATGCTGGTCGTGTGGAAGGACAGTGTCCCAGACCTGGGAGCACCTCTTCCGCCACTGCAGCCGGTGGAGAGTCCACCAGAAAGGACTATGGAAGGCGGTGAGCAAGGCCATGGTCTGGAGAGCGGGCAGATGCCGGCACGTGCAGATCTGTCAGCTGTTTTCCATAGAAAAGTGCGACCAAGCGATAATAGACTTCCTGGCGGCCACTGAGGTCAGGATGTTTCCGCCCAGTTGAAGTAGCAGGATGGAGCAGGCTCAGGGCGTGGGGCTCAGTGGTGGCATTGGAGGCAGCGGGGTTATACCATTCCTTCTTTCTTTCTTACTTTCTCTCTTTTCGTCTTGCTTTCTGTCTTTCTCATATCTATCATTTGTCAGCGGGGAAGAAGGGTAGCGGGGGGGGAGCTCCTCCATCTAGCCGGCTCGCCCGGAGGAGGAAGGGATATCAGGGTCCTGTCATACTCTAATTAGTGTCAATACATCGGCAAAAAAAATTTCCGTTCGGGCGGAATGGCTCCGTCAGAGTGGATGCGCTGCATCAGAGGCGCCAGATTCACCCCGGTGGCGGATTACTCCGCGCCCGGTGTCAATACCACTCGTCGCATTGCATATTGCCCTCCGATCGCCGTCAGCCGGTTCTTCCCGCTCTGTCGGTCTCTAATTTAAAACGAAAACTCTGGTGTTGTGGCCAACTGTGACCATACGTCGGAATGGGTTCATTGGGTACACGTTTGCATCGGGATTGCGATGGGTGACGCTGAGAAAATCTCTCCTCGCGTTCCTTCTACATTAAGCTCGAGGAGAATTGGATGGTGAGAAGATATGATACGACCTGGCCGTGAAGATCCACGCAATTGCGTGGATACACGAAATCTCGGACAGAGTGAGTGAGACCAAAAGTTGGGAAAGATAGAGTGTGAATTTTCATTGTATGATAAGAGGAGATGGAAATGAGATGATGTCTATGTACTCCGGGGTCTGCCTAATATATACTCCCCGTAACTCTGTCCACCTCAGTCACCCGTGTATCTTTGGATATGCACGTGGAGACTGATATCGAGTGAACTCAGAGATGCACTTGGAGGCTGTGATCGAGCGAGTTTGGAGATGCACATGGAGGCCATGCTCGTGCGAACTTGGAGGCCTTAATCGAGCCAATTCGGAGATACACTTGCAGGCCGTGATCGAGCGAGTTTGGAGTTGCACCTGCAGGCTATGAACGAGCGAGATTGGAGGAGTACTTGGAGGCGGTCGATCTGGAGGGAGGCGCGATGGTAGCTGAGACTCTATTCATTGGTTAACTTGTACTTGTGGGAATGTAGAGAGTTGAGTACAACATCCGCCGAGAGATGAGAAACTGGCTAGGAGCGTGAGACTGTCGATCTTGGGACGATGCTGTACTTGGTGTATGCTGTACTCTGTGTGAACTCATGATTATGGCATGGAGAGACAGAGAGGGATGACTTAACTTCGTGTTCTTAGGTGATGGTAGTGTTGCGCACAAGAAAGAGAGAGATCAGAGGAGATGGGGGAAATCATCATGAGAAACTGGGACTTAAGAGAATTTCGTGTGTGAGTCAATTGACCATCCCCGATACGGCAGGTACGAGTCCCAATCCGG
>Ga0307512_10004086_pt1 | contig 16242 bp, 21 predicted proteins | sample 14_EM_MG_FD_200267 | JGI IMG/M metagenome (GOLD analysis project Ga0307512, IMG submission 200267) | Populus trichocarpa ectomycorrhiza microbial communities from riparian zone in the Pacific Northwest, United States - 14_EM | ecosystem: Host-associated > Plants > Roots > Unclassified | place...
TGACAGGACCTGATCTCCCCTCCGCCTCCGGGCTAGCCGGCTAGATGGCGGAGCTCCCCTCCGCTACCCTTCATCCCCGCTGACAAATGAAATCTCAAAGAAAGACCAGGACAGAAAGGAAAGAAGAAAAAGGAAAGATATATGCCCGCAGCTGCCGCTCCCCACACCTGAGTCAGCCTCTTTGCCCACTCCACCCCTTCATTCACTTGGACGGTAACTTCCCGACTTCCGTAGCCGCCAGGAAGTCCATCACCGCTTGATTACACACGTGCCTAGTAAACAGATCAGCGATCTGCACGTGTCGGCATCTGGCCGCATTCCAGCCCGTCGCCTCTCCCACCGCCTTCCATAGCGTTCTTTGCAGGTCTCCACTGGCTGAAGTGGCAGAAGACGTGTTCCCGCGTCTGGGCCACTGTCCTGCGTCTGCCGCCACACCACCAGCATTTGTCGTCCTCTCGATGGCCGTAACGTTTTAGCTAGACTGAACTGGGTGCATCCCCGGACTCTAGTCTGTAGCACCTGGCAGCCAGCGATTTCGCCGTTGTCATTGGGTTGGTTCTCTGGGCCCTCACCTTGCCCTTGAGTCATTAGCCGAAATGCTTGCTACACTTGTAGGCTTCCCACTGCACTTTGGTTGCTGATCTTCCCTTGGAGATCCGTCTGGCCATACTCAAGTCCGAGGTGTACGGCCGCTCTATCTCTGTGTCCCCCCTTGCCTTGCGGGCTATGTTCACCAGGCAGTCCGCTTCCTTGTTCCCGGGGAGACCGGAGTGTCCCGGGAGCCAGTGGATCCTTCATATGATGCCGTGGCCCAGCAGAGCCTGTGCCCTTCGATTGATCTCTCATGCCAGCCGCAGTCCCAGGCCTGGCTCCAGTTGTGCCGTCCGCCGAATGGCGGCTTGTGAATCCCTAAAGACCGCCACCGTCTCCACCCCATGTCGTTGCAGTCTTTCTCTCTTCTTGATCTTCACCTTGAGCACGAGTCCGATCACTCACAGTTCGGCGTCAACAACCTCCCTTCGCCTAGTGCCCAGATAGCCGCGTTGTTACCTATACTCGTCTCTGTGCTTGCATACTGCTGCGGCTCCCACTCGGCAATCATCTGAGCGCGATCCATCTGTCCACCATATCCACACTACCCTTCCTACTTTGGCCACTGTTACTGTTGCCCAGCGCTGCGCGGCTCTCTTGGTGGTGGTGGCATCGTCCAGTATGACGGTTCTGACCTCTGACTCTTTGACCGGGGCAGGTCATCTCATTCCTTTCGCCATCCCGCCATTCACGTGCTCTTTCTTCATTGCCCAGTATACCGGCGTCCATGATGAGGGGTTGTGGTCTGGTTTCTTTAGTTGGTTGCTGCAGGCGTTTGCTAGCCTCGCTGCGAAACGCTGCTGTCTATCTTTCTCAGTTTACTGCTGCGGGTGTAAGCCCTGGGCCTTCCATTAATGTCCCCAGTGGGGTCGTGGTTAGCGCGGCCAGGATAGATCTGCTATGTGGATTGCAGAGCAGCTGGAGGTCGTCTCGTGTGCCTGCTTCACTGGGATCCTACCGGAGCTCATTCCCATATAGCGCGACAGCCTGGATGCATGCTACCTGGACGGCCCGTACAGTCTTTGGTACAACCCCGTATGTTGTTCTGCGCGTTTGGAATCGCGCTTCTGCTGCCCTGGTTTTCTTCATGCGTCAGTTGTGGTGCTCCTTGGGCGTCAGGGCTGCGTCCATTGAGACCCAGAGCCACCGTATCGCCTGCCTGTTGAACTGTATGAACCCGTCACCGACCCTTATCATTGCTGTCAGTTTTGGCCGCATCTGTCTTCTGTGGCCTCATCTGCCTGTGAATAGTGCCACCTCCCATTTTGCTGTGTCGAACTGTAGCCGTCGTCTGCCTGCCCACTCGAAGATCTTCGCTACTCATCTCTCAAGTATGATGACTGGTTGGTTGACATTACTTCCAGTCGCCACCCAGCCAACGTCGTACACAAAGGATAGCCCTTTCGCTTGTGATACATACTCTTCGACCCATTTGATTAGTCCTGTGGTGTAGATTGCAATGAGGATCGGTGGCACAGGTGAGCCCTGCGAAACCCCTTGATCTAGTGGGTGTCTTTCCATGATATTTCCTTCCCTGAGCATCTCGACAGATTATTCTGAGAGAAAGCTCTCCGTCCATCGTATAAGGTTTTCATCAATTGAGCTGACCTTCATTAAGTTGATTAACGTTCCTTTTGCCACACGTCGGAAGGCTGTTTTAATGTCCATGGGAAGCACGCCTTTTATCTGGTGTTCGTCCAGGCTCCATGAGGTCAGTTCACCATGATTGCCGCTGCATCGATGTCTGACCGCCCTTTCCTGCATCCGAATTGGCTGTCGCTAGGTAGCTCACTTCTCTCAGCCTCTTCTGATAGCGGTTCAGCGACAACTTTTTCAACCACTTGTCCCATGCAGCTAATCAGCGATATGGAGCGGTAGGCCTTCAGCTTTGTATAGTCGTCTTTGCCAGGCTTGCAAATCACCACCCAGCTTGCCCACTTCTATACCACTGGGTGCCTTCCCATGCTCATGGCTGCTCTCGTCAGCCTCATGATCCTCTCTTCATCCCAGTTCCAGACAAGCCGTATGGCACCAAAAGACAGCTTGTCGGGGCCCGGCGCTTCTCTGACTGGTTCGGAGTGTAACGCTCGGTCAACTGCTTGCTCAGTGACAAGCATGTGTGGCCTCCCCACTGGGGGTAACTTGTTGTAATGTTCGTTGTCGTTTGGGGGTAAAGACTCGCACCTCAGCATTACCTCTTTCTGCATGCCTGTGTGTTGCTGCTTGCCTTCTCTGTCTGTGAGGGCCTCCACCGTCATGCCCGCCCGAGGGTTGGCGTATTGCGCTGCTCTCCACACCCTGGCTCCCCTGAGGTTTGGCAAGTACTCACTCTACATTGTGCTCTTGGATTGCTCTGTCAACTTCTGGAACTTTGCTTTCGCCCTGGGGGCCTCCCCCAAGTTCCGTCTTCTATTTTCTCTTTTGACCGCTTTGCTTCTCTCGTTGATGTCAGCGTTCCACTATCTCGTTGATCTGGCGCAGATTCTGATATGCTTTGCTGTGGTGTTGGGGACGCTGCTAATTGCTTCCTGACCCCATTCGAACTCGTGCTCCACCTTGTCGTGTGTGCACTCTGCACTGAGGTGAGCCCTCTCCTTTGCGGATTCACTCTATAACTTCCATGCTGCCTCCAAGTCCTCCTACGTCATTGCAGCTGAGTTCCACCCAACTACCGTCTTGTTATCTGCCTCGTCCTGCCCATCTGCTTCCAAATTCAATTACATGACCTCGTGGTTGGATCCGGTGGCATGGTCATCTGCCAGTACGGTCCATTTCATTATTGGTTGGTTCATCAATATCAAGTCGATGACCAACTCGCCTTCGTCGTCCTCTCTTGTCCAGTAGGGTGTGGATCGGCCATCAGTTCCAATTTTCTGTCCATACTCATCAATCACACCTTCACAGATGGCGGCATTGTGCTGGGCGCGGCACCTCAGGTCCCATTGACTGGGGTGGGCGTTGAAGGTTCCAGGGAGGATAGTTCTGCCCTGCGGAATGACGCTCTGGCAGTTACATTTTGTGCCGGTCTCTCTCCTGACTGCGTGTTTCACTGATCTTAATCATCGACAATCCTCGTCATCTTCTGCGCCGTCGTCATGACATCAGTTACATTGACATCGTTGTTACATCTCCTGCTTAAATCTGTCCATTCATCAACCATCAGGCCGCTGCCCATTCGTCTCGCCATCCTAAGTCATTTTGTTTTTCTTATTTCATCTGCCGAATGGATGATACCACAACCACCTCTGGCTCTCGGTGGCTTTGTGCAAGCGCACTATGTCCGCGTTATGTTCGACTGCCATCTCCAACACTGCAATGGTCGACTCGTTGAAACTGGCGTAGTTGTGCTGGATCGCTTTACTTATTGGTGACCACGTCTCTTGTTTCAGTCTCAGCTCCAATCCCAGTATCGGTCGCGGTCGTAATCGCAGTCTCAGTCATCATATTGTCATCTGCCTCCCATGTTGCCTCCTTTCCCCCCACATACGCCATCTTCGCTTCGCTTCCTCCCCCTCCCGATTTTTCTGCAGCTCTGTTGGGTCGAGGATCAGGAAACACTGTGTTTGTCACCGATGCGACATCAGTGGCTGCGTTCGTGGATGCCCGTTGCTGTATCGGCCTACTCTGCTGCCCCGCCCTCGCGGCTTCGGACTTCTTCGCGCAACTGTTGGTCAACACGATGTGCGTTCCCATGCAATCGGAGTGCATCTCCAGCGTGTGACCGCAGAGCAATCCCGGCTTCGCCATGCATCCCACCACATTGAACTTGTGGTCGCTTGTCCCGTGATGACAAGGGCAGTAACCGCACGGGGTGTTGTTGCTGCACATGTTCTCGATGTGACCCCATCCACAGCAGAGCCCACATCTGCTGTCAGGGACTGACTTCGGAACACGCACCCAGAAAAGTCCTTCAGAAACAGAAACTGCGCCATATGTTGACATCAATGATAGCAATTAAAAAACGGACGGCGGCAATCGGTTCTAGACTTCGAAATGACCCCGGAGCGAGCCTCCCAGTACCAGAGCGTCCGCAGGATGAGGGCGCTCACAGGAATCCACACAATGGAGTGGGTTCGCATAAAGGCTTGGCAGCAAACGCGACTGAAGTGACGCGTCCGCCAACGAGCAAGCGACAACAAGGACTAAAGGACTAAGAGGCTTGCATCACAGATGCGATGACTGAATTCAGAATGAACGGGAGGAGTGACCTGGGCGTGGGATAAGCACCAAATGGGAGGAACGACGGGCCTATGGATGTGGTGATGGAGATGGCGACGCCGGCGACACCCATCGCCGCGGAGACCGCCGGTGCAACCATTTTTGAGCCGATGGAGAGAAACGAGACCAGACAATCGAGAAGGAGGATCGAGGCCCCGGCGGCCCCCAGCGACTGGAGGAGCCGCACGGAGAGGACGATACGACAGCAGCCACGGGAAATGATGGAGCTACAAAGAACAGTTGGACATCTCGCAGACCTGGTGGAAGCCCGGGCAGTCCGCGAGGAGGCACAGCGGCTGGCAACGATGATGTGGATGGAAGACAGAGCGCAGATATGGGACGCCCGCCATGATGACGAAAAGCTGTGGGGGGCGGGTATCATGAATATGATCGCTAAGACCATGAAAGGAGTAGCACAAGGCCAGGAAGGGGGAGAGAGAGAAAGAGAGATGACTGCGAGAACGGACGGTAGGGGGCTGGAGGCCTCCCGACATGCAGACGCGACAGGAGAAGAGGGACCAGAGGAACGCCATCAGCCGCAGCAGCAACCGAAGCCCAAGCCCAAACTGCAGCTAAAACTGCAGCCTAAACCGCAGCCCACACCCAAACCAAAGTCAGCACCCACACCCGCTAGACGGTGGTAGACCATCCCACCCCGAGCCAAGACTCAGGGGGCAGCCGTCGGCCCCGCCCCGATGGCTGGATCAAGCATGGGAGAGAGACGCCTGACATTTGGAAGAGACGAGAGCGTACCGCTCGCCAATAAGATGGACAAGGAAATGGCGTCGGCGATCAACTGAGCGCTCTTCCACCAGAAGGCACCGGCCCACATTTGAATTATGAATGCCAAAAGGAATGCCAAGGGCGCGATTACTGCAATCACGCACCCAAATGCGAAAGCAGAGATGGCTCTGCAGTACCGCGACATCATCATCACGGCAGCGAGGATGGTCGACCATGGAGTCCTGGATGTCCAAGAGAATGTGTCCTGGGGAAGGCTGAAGATCCACACAGTCCCTCTCATACGGTCCATGGGGAAAGGCACAGAAGGCCAGCCGAAGATGCGAGAAGAATTCGAAGTGGAGAACGAAGGGGTAGTGATTCCCATCCAAATAAGGTGGCTGGCGAACCCGTGTACCATCAGGGAGAGGAGGCAGAAGGGAGAAATTGCCGCGTCGTCGGTAGTTTTCGTCGTAAAGAGGAGCAAGATGGCTCAGAGCTTAGTCAAGAAAGGTATCAAGGTGGCGGGGGCGTGGTACCGAGTCGAAACGTACACGAACATGGGACCTGACAGCAGGTGTGAGCTCTGCTGCGGATGGGGCCATATCGAGAACAAGTGCGGCAGCAAGCCCCAATGTGGCTACTCCTCAGGCCATCACCGGACAAGTGACCACACATGCAATGTTGTGGGATGGACTGCAAAGCAGGGATCACTCTGCGACCACACGCTTGAGAAGTGCCCTAATTGCAATGGAAACAACATCGCGTTCAGGAGGAGGTGGGTGAAGAAGAGTGAAGCCACCGGAGCGGCGAGGTAGAGCAGAAAAATAGGGCTAGCAGGACGAGCGTCCACAAGTGCGGCTCGGGACATGGCAACGGGCTCGAACCGAGTGGTACTTGGCCCTAGGCCGCAGGGGGTGGCGGAAGGAGGGGGAGATGCAGGAGAGATGGCGGACGTGGACGAAGATGATGAGGCAGCGGGGGAGGCAGCAGATGTCATGATGGCCGAGGCCGAGGCTGAGACCGCGACCAGGACCGCGACTGATACCGAAACTGAGATTGAAACCGGATCCCTTGCCACCAATGATTAGTGTGATCCAGCACAACTGCGCAAGATCATACGAGTGGACCATAGCAGCGCTGGAGACGGGAGTCAAACGCAGGGCGGATGTAGTGTGCTTGCAAGAGCCACCGAGAGAATGAGGAGAGATTGGGATCAGCCACTGGGCATACAAAATAAGAAAAAGAAAAAGAGTTTGGACGGCGGTACGGAAGGGGAGTGGCCTGGTGGTTGATGCGCAGACGGAGTTAAGCAGAGGGGCCAGTGACGATGTTATCGCTACCAGCATCAGGAGAAGATGTGAAATGATTATGAGGATTGTCAATATTTACGATCAAAAAAACGCGAAGTCAGGAGAGAGAGAGAGACCGGCGCGGAAGCTGAAATGGCAGAGAGTCTTTCGGCAGCGCGGCACTGTCCTCGCAGGAGACTTCAACGCCCACAGCAGACGATGGGACCCAAGATGCCAAGTGCAGCAGGATGCTGCTGTCTGGGAAGGCGTGATTGACGAGAACGGACTGGAGATTGGGAATGACGGCAGACCCACCCACCATTGGACAAGAGAGGACAAGGAAGGCGAGTCGGTCATCGACCTGACATTGGCAAATCAACCAGTAGTAAAGTGGACCATACTGGCCGATGACCACGCCACTGGATCCGACCATGAGGTTATAGAATGGGAGGTGGCAGTAGACAGTCTGGAGGAGGCGGATCATCAGAGGGTAGTTGGGTGGAATTTAGCGGCAATGACGGGGAAGGACCCGGAAGCAGCGGAGAAGCTATGGACGGAATTAGCGAAGTAGAGAGCCCAACGAGATGCCGAGCGCACAGCGGACGAGGTGGAGCAGGAGGCCGCATGGTGTGAGGAAGCAATGAGCAGAGTTCTCGATGCCACGGCAAAGAAAATCAAGATTTGTGCCAGGTCAAACAGGTGGTGGAACGCCAACATCAAAGAAAGAGGGAGGTCGGTCGGGAGAGAGAGAAGGAGAAGACGGAACACGGAGCAGGCTGCCCGGAGGAGAGCAGAGCTCCCGAAGTCAATCCGGTAGTCCAAGAGAACAATGTGGGGCGATTACTTGCAGAACCTTAGGGGAGCAGAGGTGTGGAGCGCGGCGCGGTACGCCAACCCTCGAGCAGGCATAACCGTGGAGTCCTTAACAGACAGAGATGTGAAGCAAGCAAACACATCATTGGAGAAAGAGGAGATGCTGCGGTGCGAATCCTTTCCCCCAAATGACGGAGACCAGTACTACAAATTACCCCCAGCGGGAAGCGCACACACACGCGTCACTGAGCAAGCATTCGAGCGAGCCATACTTTCTCAGTCGGTCAAGAAGGCACCGGGTCCAGACAAGCTGTCTTTTGGCGATATACGGCTGCTCTGCAAGTGAGACAAAGAGAGGATCATGAGGTTGACGAGGGCGGCAATCAGCACGGGGAGACACCCACCGGTATGGAAGCGGGCTAGGGGCGTGGTGATTCGCAAGCCTGGCAAAGACGACTATACAAAGCTGAAGGCCTGCCGCTCTATATCACTGCTGAGCTGGAAGGGAAAAGTGGTCGAGAAAGTAGCCGCGGAGCTGCTGTCAGAGGAAGCCGAAAGAAGTGGTCTACTGAGCGACGGACAATTCGGACACAGGAAAGGCAGGTCAGCCATTGATGCAGCGGCCATCATGGTCCACAGAGCTCATGCAGCGTGGACAAAGTGCCACATAACTGGCCTGTTTCTCATGGACATTATGGCAGCCTTCCCGAGCGTGGCAAATGGAAGACTAGTCAACTTGATCAAAGTCAGGCCGGTGGATGGAGACCTTATACGATGGACGGAATGCGTTCCGTTGGAGACAACGGTGGAGATGATAATCGAGGTCAATGGCATGGAAAGAAACCCAGTGGAGGCAGGGGCCTCGCAGTGCACACCTGTGTCACCGATCCTCTTTGCGATCTACACCTCACGACTCATCAAGTCGGTCGAAGAGTATGTATCAGAGGCCGAGGGGCTGTCTGTTGAAGTCGACCGGGGCTGGGTGGCGACCAGAAGCGATGTCAACCATGTGGTCTCAATACTTGGGACATGCGCAGCAAAGAGCATCGAGTGGGCAAGGAGACGAGGGCTACAGTTCGACACTGCGAAGACGGAGGCGCTGCGGTTCACGCGCAGGCGCGGCCACAGGAAACACCTTCGGCCAAAACTGACAGCAAAGATAAGAGTTGCAAACGGGTCCATACGATTCAACGGACAGGTGACGCGCTGGCTCGGCGGCTGGATGGACGCGCATCTGACTTGTAAGGAGCACTATTACCGATGCGGGAGGAAGCCAGGACAGCAGACGCTGGACTCCGAACGCATACCACGCTATACGGCGTTGGTCCTGAGAGTGTATGGGCCGTCCATGAGGCGCGCGTCCAAGCGGTCGCACTATATTGGTGCGGGCTCTAGTGGTACCGCAGTGAAGTAGGCAGGCGAGACAACCTCCAACTCCTCCTCAATCGACAAGCCAGATCCATCCTGGGCGCGCAACCCACGACTCCGCTGGGTGCACCAATGAGAGAGTCAGGGATTACACCGGTGCCGGGGACCTTAGACTCCAGACCACAGCGGTTCGCAGCGAGACTAGCAAACGCATGCAGTAGCAAGCGAAAGGAGCTACACAGCAACCCCTCCTCCGGTGCGCCAATATGGAGAGTAGTCAGAACAGCGCATCATCAGCAAAAAACATTTCCGTCTGGGCGGAATGGCTCCGTCAGAGTGGACGCGCTCCATCAGAGCCATCAGAGACACCCCGGTGGCGGATAACTCCGCGCCCGGCGTCAAGACCACGTGTCGCGTCACATATCGCGCTCCGATCGCCGTTTCCCAGTTTCTTCTCGCTCTGTCGGTCTCCTATTTTAAACAAACACTCTGGCGTTGTGGCCAACTGTGACCATACGTCGGAATGGGTTCATTGGGTACGAAAATCTCCCCTCGCGCTTCTTCTACAATAAGCTCGAGGAGCGTAGGAAGGTGAGAAGATATGATACTACCCGGCCGTGAGGATCCGCGCAATTGCGTGGATCTCGGAAAGAGCGAGTGAGACCAAAAGTTGGGAACGATAGAGTGTGAATGGTCATTGTATTATAAGAGGAGATGGAAATGAGATGATGACTATCTACTACGGAGTCTGCCAAATATATACTCCCCTTCACACTGTCCACCTCCGTTACCCCTGTCTCTCCGTACAACCGCCGTCACTCCTTGAAGATGTACTTGATCGAGTGAACTCAGAGATATACTCCGAGGCCGTGATCGAGTGAGTTTGGAGATGCACTTGCAGGCCATGATCGAGCGAGATTGCAGGAGTACTTGGAGGCGGTCAATTTGGAGGGAGGCGCGACGGCAGCTGAGACTCTATTCATCTGTTAACTTGTAATTGTGGGAATGTAGAGAGTTGAGTACAACATCCGCCGAGAGATGAGAAACTGCCAAGGAGCGGGAGACTGTCGATTTTGGGATGATACTGTACTTGGTGTATGCTGTACTCTGTGTTAACTCATGATTATGGTATGGCGAGATAGAGAGGGATTACTTAACTTCTTCTTCTTAGGTGATGGTAGAGTTGAGAACAAGAAAGTGAGAGATCGGGGGAAATCATCATGAGAAACTGGGACTGAGAGAATTTCGTGTGCGAGTCAATTGACCATCCCCGATATGGCAGGTACGAGTTCCGATCCAGCGCGAACTAACACCGATACGAGGTCTTCCCAACCCAATCAGGCAAGTCGTACCCCTGATTTGTCATATCCGCTCGTATCCTCCACATCATTCTCCTCTTTATCCCCCATCTCTCTCCCCTTCTTGTCCACAACTCAACCATCATCGCAGAACACAAAGTTAAGTCATCGCTCTCTATCTCTCCATGACATGATCATGAGTTGACACCGAGTACAGCATACACCGAGTACTGCATCCTCCCAAGATTGTTTGTCTTCCCTTCATTCTCATGATTACGAGTTGACCCCTGAATGTAGCTTCAGCTTCCGGTATACCTCCCTACATGATTCCCACGGTTCCGAGTCAACTAACTGATGAATAGAGTCTCATCACCCGGTGCGCCGTCGATCGACCGCCTCCAAGTACTCGTTCAATCTCGCTCGAACACGGCCTCCAAGGGTATCTCCAAACTGGCTGAATTACAGCCTCCAAGTTCGCACGAGCATGGCCTCCAAGTGCATCTCCAAACTCGCTCAATCACAGCCTCCAAGCGCATCTCCGAGGTCACTCGATCTATGTCTCCAAGTGCATCTCTGAGTTCACTCGATCTCAGTCTCCAAGTGCATATTCAAACTCGCTCAATCACGGCCTCCCAGTGCATCTCTGAGTTCACTCGATCTACGTCTCCAAGTGCATCTCAAACACGGTCGATGAAGTACATCTTCAAGGAGCGATGGCGGCTGTACGGAGATACAGCGGTAACGGAGGTGGACAGAGTGACGGGGAGTATACGATCACGGCCTCAGAGTATAACCGCCTGCAGCCAGTCCAGATATAGCGTGTGTAGATGGGTAGCTATATAGATACATAGATACATTGATGAGAATACAAACTGAATACATGACTGTGATTCGAGGTGCTCCCAGGCTTGTCGCCGGCGCTCCAAGTTACTCTGAAGGCCGGCTGGAATGCCCTCCTATGGTCTGATACTCTCCTGAAAAACGGCTTCAGCATAACTGCAGCCCCTGCGAAGAGTGTAACACACGTGTCGTTCTGATGATGCGTATACGTCACTTCAAAGTAAAGGATGTACGTATGCAGTGCGACCCGTCGTCTGGGCGACGGGCAGTGTGTAATCCTCCGTCAGAGCGTACGAGGTTCCGTCAGAGCCGTCAGAGCCGTCCAGAACTCCCGGGTGTTTCAGACGGAAATTTGGGTCGTTGCTGATGATGAGCATGGCCGGAGAACCGAAGGCATGAGCTGGCCGGCCCCAGGCGAAGAACCAGCAGTCAGGACCACCATGCTAGACGACACCGCTGCAGCCAAGAGCACCGCGCAGCCCTGGGCAACAGAGTAAGAAGCCAAAATCTGAGCAGGGATTTGGATGTGGTGGAGAGATGGATCGCACTCAGACGATGGCCGAGTGGGACCCGCACGGGTGTGTAAAAAAGGAAATGAATGGAGGTCTCGCCAAAGCTTTCTGGGCACTGGGCGTATGGATGTCTTCGACGCCAAACTGTGGGCGATCTGGCTCGCAATTGACGTGGCAATTGAGAAGAGAGCACCATTGCAGCTGCATGGAGCGAAGACGTTGGCAGTCTGCAGCGACTCACAGGCCTCAATTCGATGAGCGGCACAGCTGGAGCCCTGCCGAGGGGAGCGACTGGCGAGGTGGATCAACAGAAGGGCGCGGAGTCTCCTCGCTCATGACATCGCAAACGACATCCAGTGGGTGCCGGGACACTCCGGCATCCCCGGAAACAACAAGGCACACCGTCAGCCGAACCTGGCCCGAGACGCAAGCGGAAGAGCAGTGATAGAGCGGCCATTCACTTCGGCTTCGAATAGGGCTAGATGAATCTCCAAGGAGAGGTCGGCATCCAAAGCGGAGTGGGAGGCCGACAAGTGCAGCAAGCACTTCAGGTACAGACTCAAGGGCACGGTGGGGACCAAAAGCCCTATCCCCATCACAAGCGTAAAGCCGCTGGCCACCACGTTCTACCGACTGAAGTCCAGGCATGCACCCACTGGAGTCTACCCAAAGCGGTTTGGCCACCGAGATGACGATAAATACTGGTGGTGTGGAGGGACTGTGTCCCAGACGCGGGAGCACCTCTTCCGCCACTGCAGCGGATGGAACAACCAGCAGAAGACACTCTGCAAGAGAGAGGGACAGGCAACAGGCTGGAAAGCGGGCAGATGCTGGCACGTGCAGATTTCCGAGCTTGTAACAATAGAAGAGTCCGAACAGGCGGTGATGGACTTCCTGGCGGCCACTGAGGTCGGGAACTCTCCGCCCAAATGAAGCAGCAGGATGGAGCGGGCTAAGGGGGTGGGGCTCGGCAGCGGCGCTGGCGGCAACGGGGGTATAAAATTCTTTCTTTCTGTTCCTTTTTGTCTTTCTCTGATCTGTTATCATTCATTTGTCAGCGGGGACGAAGGGTAGCGGGAGGGGAGCTCCGCCATGTAGCCGGCTCGCCCGGAGGCGGAGGGGATATCACGGTCCTGTCATACTCCAATTGGAGTCAATACAGTATGATTAATCAACAACAAATGGGACTGACTTCGTGTACGTTTTGACTCGGTACCACACTCCTGCCGCCTTGAGGCCCTTCTTGACCAAATTCTGGGCCATCTTCCTCGCCTTCACAAAAAAGATAACCGATGATGCGACGATCACTCCATTGTGCCTCCTCTCCATCACGGTGAGGGAGTTCGCCAGTAACCATACTTGGGTGGGGATTTTATGCTTTCGTTCTCCGCTTCAAATTCCTCTCGTATCTTCTACCAACCTTCCGTGCCATTTCCCATATAGTGTATGAGAGGTACTGTATGGATCGTTAGCCATTCCCAAGACTCATTCACTTTGACATTAACAACTCCGTTGTCAACAGTCCTCGCTGCCTTGATGATCATGTCACGGTATCCCAAAGCCATTTCAGCTGTGGCATTCTGGAGCATGATTGCCGTGACTGCGCCCTTTCCATTCCTTCTTGCATTCATGATCCTAATGTGGGCCGGTGCCTGCCGGTGGAACAGCGCACTGTTGATCAGTGATGAAATTTCCTGGTCGATCTCATTGGGGAGTGGCACGTTCTTCTCTCTCCTTGGAATCAGGCCTCTGTCTGCAACGCTCAAGCCTGCTGTCAGGGCTGGTGTTCGGCTGGGCAGTGTTATTTTGTTTCGTGGGGGAACTGTCTCCCATTATCTGGTCAGTGTCGGTGCTGATGTCGTCGCCCCTCTTGGCGCCGATGTGCCACTCGGTGTCAGTGTCAGCATTGGGCTTGGTGCTAGTTCTGAGTTCAGCTTTGGCATTGATTTGAGCTGCATTCCAGGCTGCAGCTGTTGGCGCTCCTCCGGCAGCTCCAGTCCTCCTGTCTTCGTCAGGTCTGCGTGTATCGCAGCATCCAAGCCTACACCCGCGGTGTTCGCTTTCCTCTCCTCTTACTGGCCCTGCCCTGAAGCCGCCACCGCTCTTGCAACCATGTCCGTGATCCCCTTGCCCCTAAGTAAGTCATCCTGTTGGTGCGCATTCCGCTTGCTCTCTTTTTCCTCGAATCACAATTTCATCCGTCGCCACTGTGCCTCATGCAGTGCACTGTGTGTCTCCAGCATCTTTGCCATCATTCGAATGGATTGGTGTAGCTGGGCTAGTTTGCGGGCTTGTTGCTGAGCGACGCACTCTATGAGGCTCTCCCAGTCCCCATCGGCCCAGGCAGTCGCCGGGAGCTGACTCCTCCTTCTCCACTTTCCGTTCAGGTTTCTCTGCATTGGCTTAACTGTTGTTTCTCCCGCAGTCTCCGGGGGCGATGGATATCACCGCCGTCGTCATCTCCATCGCCATATCCATAGGTGCGTTGTTCCTCCCCTGTGGCACTTCTCCCGTGTCCAGGGTACTCAGGTTGCTCCCTCTGACTTTGGTCATCAGGTCTGTGACGCAGACCTGTCACAGGGTAGTCCTCGTCGTCCCTTGCTTGTTTGTCAACTATTCGGGTAGGTCGCGTTCTTTGCTACGACTTCATGTGAAATCCACTCAGGTGCCTAGATAGTTGTGTGCGCCCTTCCAGTGCGGTCTCGCGGCTGATGGGACGCTTACTGCGGGGTCAATTGGATGTCCAGAATTGTTTGCCGCTATGCATTGTTCAATTGCTATCGTTGTTGTCGACTTATCGCGCTGAATCTGTTTCGCCAAGACTTTTGTTGATGGAATGTATAACCTAGGCGGTGTAGTCTTCGACCAGAATTAGAAACTCCGTATTTGATCTCTTGAGGTGTTGAATTGTTTCATATTTCTAAGAGACATTCTCGACTTAGTACTTGGTTACGTAGTATTTATGATTGAAAATATGTGTTGACAAGGGATTTGGCCCAGCGATTTCGGTTGAGTTTGGTGCTGGCGGGCTTGGCGATGAGTGTTTTTTTTTTGTTTTAATCATACTGTATTCACTCTACTTAGAGTATGACAGCCCCTTAGTCCCCTCCGCCTCCGGGCTGGCCGGCTAGATGGCGGAGCTCCACTCCTACTACCCATCATCCCCTTCTGACAAAAGAAAGAAAGCATCCAAGAGTGGCAAATATATATCATACAAAGGAAAAGGGATGAAATCAAGGAGAGCCCGCCGGTCCTTACTCCTCCGCGGCCCGTTGCCCGCCGGCTCTTACTCCTCTGCCGCCTGTTGCCCGCCGGCTCTTTCTCTTCCGCTCGTTTTGGGCGGGAATTTGCCGACATCCGTGGCCGCCAGGAAGTTCATCACCGCTTGGTCGCATTTCTCTATGGAGAGCGGCTCAGAGACTTTCACTTGTCGGCATCTGCCCGCTCTCCATCCCGTCGCTCTTCCCACCTCTTTCCAGAGCGTCTTCTGCTGGTCTTTCCATCGGCTGCAGTGGCGGAAGAGATGTTCTCACGTCTGGGCTGTCCTGCTTCCGCCGCCGCACCACCAGCATTTGTCATCGTCTCGGTGTCCGAACCGTTTTAGGTACGTGCCCACTGGCGCGTGTCCGGACTTCAGTCTGTAGAATCTGGCTGCCAGAGGCTTCACGCTATTCATTGGGATGGGTCTCTTGCTCCCAGCTTTGCCTTTCAGCCTGTAGCCATGATGTTTGCTGGATTTGTCGGCCTCCCACTCAGCCTTCGCCGCTGTCTTTGCTTCTGAGATTCGTCTGGTCCTGTTTGCGGCCGAGGTGTACACTCGTTCTCTCACTGTGCCTGTTCTGCGGCCCTCTCGCGCTAGATTTGCTTGGCGGTCTGCTTCTTCATTTCAGGGGATGCCAGTGTGTCCCGGGACCCAGTGGATCTCTGTTTCAATGCCGGCTTCGCGATGAGTCCTCGCGCTCCGGTTAATCCACCTGGCTAGAGGCTGCCCTGGCCCCGGTTCCAGGTGCTCCGTTCGTCGAATGGCCGCTTGCGAGTCGCTGAAAACGGCTACCTTCGTTACTCCGTGTGTCTGCAGTGTGTCCCTCTTCCTCACTAACTCCCGGAGTGAGAGTCCGATTGCCCCCAGCTCTGCATTGTAGACCTCCATTCGTCCGGTGCCTAGGTGGCTGCGGAAGGCTTTCCAGCGGTCTCCATGCTTGCACACTGCGGCGGCTCCGACTCTGCCATCGTCGGATCGCGACCCGTCCGTCAACCACATCCAGACCCCTGCACCTACTTTGGCCTCTCTTTCTCTCGCCCAGCGGATCGCCTCTTTCTTCGCCGCTGTGTCTTCGCTCAGTATGACTGTCTTGACAGCCGGCTCTTCGTCAGGGTTAGGCCAGCGCATAGTCTCTGCTTCCCGGCCTCGCTCGTGCTCCTTTGTGATAACTCTGCATACCGGTGTGCCAGATGTGGGGTGTTCGTGCACTGCCTTTAGTTTGGAGCCTTCGCACGCGCTTGCGAGCCTCGCTGTGAATCGTTGCTGCCTGGCGTCCAGGGCTACTGGCGCAGGTGTGAGCCCTGATTCTCTCATAAGTGCGCCCATTG
>Ga0307512_10004087_pt1 | contig 16231 bp, 19 predicted proteins | sample 14_EM_MG_FD_200267 | JGI IMG/M metagenome (GOLD analysis project Ga0307512, IMG submission 200267) | Populus trichocarpa ectomycorrhiza microbial communities from riparian zone in the Pacific Northwest, United States - 14_EM | ecosystem: Host-associated > Plants > Roots > Unclassified | place...
CATCGTGCGCCTCGTGTAAATGGATCCATGTGGCAAAGTGAATTATTGAATTCGCGACTGCACAGTGCAGTGTTTGAAACTTGAGGATACACACGATCAGCTGATCGCTCGAAATCTTTGTTCACCCCTCTGAACTCAAGGCTGGATTCCGGCCTAGTTTACTCCTTTGCCTCTCACTCAAATGCTCTGAATAAATGCCTCACCTGTTGGTTGCCGGTGCAGTGGCGTGCCTTTCGTTTCGTTTTCTTTCGACTTGGCCTCACAAGTTGCTACCTCGGAGACGCATTTCGAAACCCATTCATCATGAATACTTCTTTCCTCATTAACAGACCCCCCATTGATTGGCTTTCACGTCAACCAGCTGGCCACTCGCGAACCTGCTGGGCGATGTTCACCGGGATCATCTACGAAACCCCCCATTCGTTCACTCAGGAAGCGAGTTGCAGCTTTCGATTCGCTTCTCAAGACTCTGACCAACAGAGGAACAGGGGGTGTTGGACAATCGCGAGCAACGCTCCATGCTCATCCTGTCTCTTTCATATACAGACGAAATCATCAATTAACTCGTATTCTGCCGTTCTCCCAACACATGCATCACCGTTCACCTGTGCTTGCGAGACTTCTTGTTGTCCGGTACGGGAGCATCCAAGAATCCACCTACATCCAGTGCATTCCTCGCAGCTTGGTTTATGTGCTTGAAACGGTCTGGACCGAGGAGGGTCCCACCGAAATATCGAGTGACTACGATGAGAACGTTGTTGACGTCCTGGGGGAAGATAAGGATGACGATGCTGAGACTCCGTATAGAATGTCATACCAGAATCTGGAGAAGATGCGCCAATCTACCGCCTGCAGCAGTCTCTCCGTCGTCATCGTTATCTGTAAGCCAACGAACGACGATCAGAATGGACATTAGACGGCAGGATTGGTCAGACCTTGGTGAAGAACGTTGCCTACTTGGCAACGCCAGGCATGGATGACCGGGTGTGCCGCTCGAGCAATTTTCCGGTCGAATAGGAGGTAAGAAATGATGAGAGGAACCTGAGCACGGAGTCAGCGCCGCGTAATGGGTGGAGGACAGTATCCCTGCTACCTGATCGGGAGATGTAATCTTGCATACCCTTCCAACGAAAGAGCTTTTGCGATCCGCAATCGGTTCTGCCTCGATGATTTCCAGTCCCTCCGGGAGTTCAACCGAACCTTGGAGTTCGGAGGCAGTTGAGTGGACAGATGGGATGGCTTCTGGTGGACCGGATGGGTCGTGGGGTCCTGACGGGGTTTTCGATTCTTTGGTTTCCTCTCGTACTATCTCCCCAGCAGCTTTCTCAGACAACTGTGCTTCGTACCACCTTCCGCATTTCTCTCTGACATTTTCTAGTCCATCAAAGACGCATACGGTTTCGGGTATCCACTCAACTCCGTCGGTCGTCGAGATGAAAGTACGCAGGACAGACCCGAAAATCGTCGGTGAGACTCCAAAAGCCCCGATGTATTTGGACAAGAGTTGCAGTTGCGGGGGCGCTGCTGAGGGGTACGATGGCGGCAAAGATACCAAAACGGAGAAGGTGACTCGGTCGTGAGGATCGGGCAACCTTTTATTTGTCAAACAATAATTAGTTGCAAGAAAGCTGGAACAGAATCCAACTGATATACCCTATCGCCACGATATACCTAACTGTCGCATCCAGTTTTTTGGTGGATTGCGGGGGAGGTTTCCAAAGGCTTAGAGAGTCATCACCGTAGATGGACTGTAAAACTTTCCCAGATGATTCTTCATCAAGCAGAAACGAGATAGACCGGACGCACCACCAATCTCTGAAGCTATCGGTTCTGTTGCAGGGTCGTCCAGTAACTTGGCCACCACTTCTTCTAGCTCGGCCATCGACCACTCACACGGAATGTCGGATTGAAGCGGAGTTACAAACTCGCAAGCGCAGCACGGAGGCATTGTTTCGTCATCCCGGGCCGGTGAGCCGGCAGTTATCCAGGCCCACTCGAGATCGCCGGACCCCACACTGACGTTTCTGAATCTGATGAGTCCTGCTCCATTTTTCCTTACATCCCTCAGGACAGTCGCGAAACAGAATCAACTTGTACGCTTCAAGATGGCCAGCACCGCTGCAACCGTAAACACTGTCCGCTTCCCTGTCTGATCATTTCGGATTCGTGTTTTGACCCTGACCCAACTCTTGCAACATAGTTTGGACTGAAGGACCCGTCGTTGATCAAGACCCAGGGGCTTATCAACGGGAAGTGGGTGGACGGAGCGGAGGGCGGAAAGATCGCCGTGACAAGTTCTGCGCTGCTCCTCTCCTTGTATATAATATAAGCAACACTCGACTGATCGTCTTTCTCCGTCGGTTATAGATCCTGCCAACGATGCAGAGCTCGGAACTGTTCCTGAAATGACCCTGGCTCAAACTAAAGAGGCCATCACCGCCGCTAGAGAGGCTTTCAAGTCCTGGAGCAAGACGACGGCCAAGGTGAGTCCATCCCCGTGGCATCGATTCACTAAGCACTTATGCCCCGTAAATCCGCTCAGCACCGACACGACCTGCTTATGAAACTCCACGGTCTCATGCTCCAGCATCACGATGATTTGGGTCGGATTATCGTGAGCTTCGATGTTCACCTTCACGCAAAAAAAGTGCTCAGAAAGCATGTAGACACTCGAGAATGGCAAGACCCTGACGGAAGGAAAGGGCGAAAATGGTTATAGCGCATCATTCGTTGAATGGTTTGGTTTGTCATCCCTTTCGTTACCTAGGGCGCACTCTGATATATCTCACAGCCGAGGAGGCTGTTAGGACATACGGAGGTGCGCAAAAAGGCCATACACATGAGTCAATATGCACCCTCATTCTGATGTAGAACAAATTCCTTCACCCGTACCGGGCATCAGGAATATTGTCATCAAGCAACCAATTGGTAGGTTCAACCGTTCATGTTACAAACCGTGGACTCATGGTGTTCCCTAGGTGTCGTGTAAGTTATATCCAGTTGCAAGCGATTAATCTTGTGATAACGGTCCGCGTAGCGGTATCTTCACACCATGGAACTTCCCTTCTGCTATGATAACCCGAAAGCTCGGGGCAGCTTTGGCCGCTGGTTGCACAGCGGTCATCAAGCCTCCGCCAGAGACCCCATTTTCTCCCCTTGCACTCGCCGAGGCACGCTCTCCTTTGGGTCAATATCCCGAAATTCGGCTGACTCTCGATTCAGCTGGCTAACCGCGCCGGGTTCCCCGACGGCGTAATCAACATCGTGACCACCCAAAAGAACATCATCCCTATTGGCAGGGAGATCTGCGAGAACAAGATCGTCAAGAAAATCACGTTCACTGGTAGCACCCCAGTTGCCAAACTCTTATATGGGATGGCTTCAAGCACAATGAAAAAGTCAGGATTAGCACGAGTCTTCGACCGGTTGTCTATTTTCTAACCCAAGGATCCACGTAGGGTTTCAATCGAGGCTGGAGGGAATTCACCATTCATTGTGTTTGGCGACGCAGACATCGATGACGCTGTGGAAGGTCAGCCACCGCTCGCGCAAGCATAGATGGACACAGGGTTGACAGAGATCCCAGGTGCTATTCTTTGCAAGTTCCGCGGGAGCGGCCAAACTTGCATCTCCGCGAATAGGATTTACGTCCACTCGTCTGTCTATGCAGAGTTTGCATCTCGCCTGGCTGAGAAGGTTGCAGCTCTCAAGATCGGAGATGGCCTTCTGAGCGATACGTACGCATCTCCCCTAATGACATGTCTGTATGGTCTTGATTTTTATGTTATTACAGCACCCATGGGCCTCTGATCCACCACAAGGCTGTATCCAAAGTCGAGAAACACGTAGAGGATGCGGTCTCCAAAGGAGCACAAATCCTTGTCGGTGGAAAGCGCCCTGACGCTCCCGGCTCTTTCTATGAACCCACCGTCCTTTCAGATGTCCCAGCAGGACCGTCAACCTTCTTCGGTCAAGAAGAGACTTTCGGACCTGTCGCAGCTTTGATTAAATTCGAAACCGAGAAGGAGGTGATCGAGCTGGCTAACGACACTGATGTCGGACTCGCGGGTTATTTCTATTCTCGAGACATCGGTAGGGTCTGGAGAATCGCCGAGGCGTTGGAGGTCGGTATGGTCGGAATCAACACCTCACTCATCGCCAACGCAAGTACTCCTTTCGGTGGTGTCAAGGAGAGTGGACTCGGACGCGAGGGCTCACACGGCATCGACGAGTACATGCAAGAAAAACTTCTGGCCTTCGGTGGGTTGGAGAAGTGATGTGGAAAAAATCCTTGGATTTTTCAATCTCAACCCTAACCCCAACTCAACACCTGTATAATGATCCTCGTCGTGCTACTGATGTAACATCTAATGCATTCTCACAAACCTGACTGTAAACGTAGCGTGAAACAGTCAAGGAAAAATGAATGGACCTTCGGTTCGGAAAGCTGCAGATAAATACGCGGAGGAGAGCACAGGAAAGGGGCCGTAGATGCTGACAGGAGCCGACAACTCGGATTAGAGGAGTGGTCGCTCTTCTTTGAATAAAGGACCTGACGAACGTGTAGACGATGATGAGCTCGAATGCGATAACGTCTTGGAAGGCGACCGCTACGGCAGCTGTGAATGCGACAACAGTCTCGAGTGTGTGATAAACTTGGACTTGGCGAGCAGACTCTGTGATTGGTACTCCGAGGGTAGAGGAAAATATGTTTGTCGTGAAGATGCAGAGGTCGGGGTCCGATCGCTGCCTAGAAAGTATCTACTACTTTGAGACATAACGATCATCGTCCGCGTTTGTGGGGATCGCTGAATACCTGCCGGTGAATCATAGGGGGAAGAGGGGGAAGAGGGGTAGGGGGTGATTGTGGAGGTGACCGGTGGTTCCCTCCACTCGCTCGTTCTAGGTTTCAGCTCTGTAAAAGCGGTCATGAAGTGTAGCAGTGGGGCCAGGCCATTAATACATACCCTCGAATAAAACCTCGTGCACTGCTGCAGGTTTGTAATAATATGGTTTAGAGCCTCCTCTCCTTCTCCAAAGAATGAACGCAACGGCCGCGATGAGGAACGCCAGCAAGAGACCACCCATCACAGCGCCAACAAGGCTCCCAGCCGCAGCATTCCTCGAAAGACCCGTAGTATTGACCAATATCGGCTGCTCCGAGATCGAGGTGCTCATCGGCTTCCCACCAGTCTGCAAGTTCCCCGTTGATTTCGCCAACTGATCCGATGGCATCGGTTCGACGAGGTAGTAGTCCAAGAAGAGCGATGCGCCTTCATTGACGTTTTCCACGACGAGTGTGTGGTAGGACGAATCGAGGTTGTAGAAGTACGCAAACAGTTCGTTGTATGAGGTATTGTTTTTTATCTCAGCGGCAACGGTGGAAATGTATCGATTGTCGAGAGTGTAGCGGAAAACGGGCTGACTCCAGTCTTCGGTTCCTCCGATGGCACCAAAAAGCCACATCGTCTTTCCTGGGTGTGGGCCGATGGGCCTGATCAGTGTCAAATGGCGTATGGCGCTGGGAACGTCGTGTACCATAGAACTGAATCGTGACGTTTGCGTTCTTGGATGTATAGGATAGCGTGTACTCGTGTGCGTTCAAGTCCGTGAGGTTCGACCATCCGGGGCCGTACGTAAATGCGGGGTTCCTATCATCGAATTTCCAGTAGAGACTACTTCCGGACATCAGTGCCGGGAATGAAGTGGGATCGGGGCGTTATGGGAAGGGGATGTGGATGAAGGTGGCTAGAGTGAGTGGTGGTAGTCGACTGGAGAGGATGGTGTGGGAAGGGGATACCGAGGGAAAGGACGACAAGCCAATGCGGAGGGAACGTGAACATAAATCGAGCCTCACCGCACGGCCCGACGCGTTAGGGGCTGCCTCGTGTTCCCTGAGTTGATAGAGCGGGGATTACTTCGATCCCACATAGCTTAGGTGTCGACAACACAGGTTCCTAGAGAAAGAACTGGACACCCGTCTTGTGTGGGATAGAAAATCTCGTAACGATCCACGCCCATTGTGTAGCACTCCATTTAGTGATTGGGAACACCGGGTTTCAGTGAACTTGACTGCCCCAAAGTGTGATCGCGCGCAGGGGTGATAATGATGCGAGCTCTGCGGTCGGAAATCCCGAAATGACTTCCAGCTCGGATTTGAGTGGCTTGACCTTATATGTGGGACCGAAGTAATTCCCGGTGACCTGTGGAAGTCATCGGGAGGCGAGTGCACATCCAGGGTACAACCCCCACGTCCGAGAACAAAAAGGTAGAGACTGGAGTACTCCAATCCCAATCCATTCGAAGCGGGGAGAATGGACGAACTATCAAGAGCGAATCGTCTCAGTGGGAATGGAGAGGGTGAGAGGCAAGTTGAACTGACTTGAAATCCACGATGATCGACCTTCCGGGCTAACCCCGTCCGTCACTCGTGGGTCCAGTTCGTAAACACGCTCTTTGCGTTCTCTCACCCACCGCGCCTTCCCGCACGCGCCCTCCTCTTCCCTCCTAACTTCCAAGGCGGTAGTGGCAGGAGAGCGATGCTCCGAAGGGCCTGGAAACCAATCGCTGGAACCGTCGTTGGAATCGGCGCGCCCGCCTCGCTCTACTACTATTACTCGAAAGTCAAACCTACCACTTTCGACCTCAAGGTTAGAGAGACAGGCCCAGACGGAAAACGCTTCATGACCACGCGGACCTTCGAGATGCTTTCGACCGAGCAGGTCGAGAAACGGCTCAAGGACAGCGCGATCATGCAATCGACTGTGAGGCCGGGAGGATTGGTTTGGAATCGCGCTACTGCCTCTTTGGCTTCTAATAATCCCATTGAGGATGCCAGTGCGAGCGCGATTGTTGAGAGGGACAAGACCGAGACAGGACCTGAGGGTGATTTGTTATTCTTCGCAATAATGGATGGCCACGTACGTGGATTTCATTGGTTATCTCCATTTCCTGCCACTAAAACAAGAGACTCATAACAGGCTGGCACTCACACCTCACAACTGCTCTCAAAGATCCTCGTCCCAGCTGTTGCAATGGAACTGAGCACCCTGATCACCCCTCCCAACACCAAACAAAACTCAATCATCTCCACTATCAAGTCCTACATCTGGCCCACAATTCTTTCTCCATCCTCGACGCGTTCGGACGCCAATCCAGTTCACTTCTCTCAGGTAATCCAAGAAGCGTTCACAAAACTCGACACTGAGATCACCGGTGCTCCCGTCCGCCTCCTTGCCTCGGAGTTGGCTCAATCGGATAATAAGGACAAGAACTTCATCCCGGATCTGAGCAAACATCCGTTAGGTCAGGCAGCGATCATGCCTGCTATATCCGGTTCGTCCGAGTTTCTTTCCCGACGAGTCGTATGATGTGGTGGTTTAAGTTGAGTTTGCAGGCAGTTGTGCAATTCTAGCCATCCTCGATACAGCAAGACGAAATCTCTACGTTGCATGCACTGGTGACTGCCGTGCGGTCGCAGGCATATGGGAACAAAGTTCTGATGGTACAGGGCTATGGAAGGTCGAGGTTCTCAGCGAGGACCAAACAGGACGGAACGAAAAGGAAGCTGAGAGGTGAGTTCCACGGAACTACGTCTAATTGATTCAATGCTTACGACCAACACCTTCATAGGGTACGTTCTGAACACCCAGAGGATGAGAGAGATGACGTCATCCGCAATGGTCGTGTTCTAGGTGGTTTGGAACCCACCCGTGCTTTTGGTGATGCTCGATATAAATGGCCAGTCGAGCTGCAGGACATGTGAGCCACCCACCCCTTGTACATCATAAGACTCTCTCTCGCTGATACATACCACGTCGCACAGACTCTCTAAGGCATTCATGGGAGGCGAAATGCGACGATGGCCAGGGGCTCTCAAAACCCCTCCCTACGTAACCGCGAAACCAGAAGTGACACACAGGACAGTTTCAATACCCGCCTTGTCCCTAGACTCCGCTTCTTCTGACAAGTCTACTTTGCGGTTCCTGGTCCTCGCTACTGACGGTTCGTCGACCCCGCCATCATTCCATCCTACAAAACTAACCTTTGAACGGACCGGTTTCCATCTCGGTCTCTAACGTGAACTAGGTCTCTGGGACCAGCTCTCCTCCGAGGACGTGGTCGCCCTAGTCGGAGGCCACCTCTCCGGTCTCAAAGGCTCGATACCCAAATCCGATCTCCCCAAACTCGTCCCCACGTCCACGGGTTCCGCGGCGGTGGAAGGCAAGGACAAACGACGCGATCTCGCAGAAGGCTCTTGGGCTTTCGTCGACGATAACCCCAGTACTCACCTGATTAGGAACGCGTTGGGTGGGGCGAACAACTACGAGTTGAGGAAGATGTTGAGCATTCCTGCTCCCTATTCGAGGTATCATAGGGATGATATCACCGTTACGGTTGTGTGGTGGCAAGAAGGGGAGGAGGGAGAGGCTAATACGGCAACTCTGAATGTCGAAAAGCCGAAGGCCAAACTTTGATCGTGGAACGATCTTGGCTTTGTTACTCCCGGGTCTAGCTAGGGGTTTTGTTGGCGGTAATGATGATGAGCACATCCTCACGATTCCAGAGTGCTAAGCATTCACAGTCACAAACATGCATATGGACACACGCCGTCAGAGTATTATCATATCATCATATCTACACGGGAAAACTTTGAAGCAAAAATAAGCAAGGAAGGGGACAGAACGATAAGCACTTCTGCAGCAACAAGGACGACGATGGCAACGAGGAAAACAACAAGACAACATTAAACACCATACACACACATGCGGGTGATGAGGGACAGCAACGTGCAAATGCAGAGAGACCATAAAGATCGCAGACGAACCGACGGAATCGATCGTAGAGTATCCCGATGGCAAAGATAGACCCTTTCGGCCGAGTTCAGAAGAGTCTCCTCTTCTTTCGCCTGCCATATTGCTGGATAACCGGTTTTCGGAGGTTATCGCTGTCTTTTACCCGATTGTACGGATTACCGATGAAGGGTTTCTTTTTCTTGAACACCCCAACACCATCCGACCGATCGCGTTTCGGAGACCCAGGCTGCTGCTGGAAGTTGCTCTTGTTCTTGAACGGGGTAGCGTCCATAGAACCTCCGCCACCGTAGAAGCTCGAGGGGGAGATGGTGGAAACCGCCAACGGTACTGGCAACTTTTCCTTTGCCTTCTCGATATCCTCCTGAGAAGGAGCCTCCCCTTCGTCTTCGTCGTCGTCGTCGGCGTACTGCGAAAGACATTGAAGGGCTGATGTGGGCGCCGGCGTCTTCACCTGTTTCTCCTTCTCCGCCTCCTTGGTTCCCCCAGTGATGGCCTCGATCTTCTTCCTCAATGCCTCGGCTTGGGGATCCTGGGAATCGCTCAGCTTCTGCTTCTTGTTCGGGGAGAGGATACTGGGGGAAGGTAAGAGCGGTCCAATGAACCTGGGAGGTGTCATCGGTCGCGAAGAAACGGGGGAGGTCCGAACACCAGTATCCTCCTCATCCGCCTCGTGAGGGAAGCTACGCTTCTTCATACCAGCAACCAGCCCGCCCTTCGAGTATTCTCGAGTCGCCGACAAGATCGCGGATTCCAGCGCTTGCCCCTTCTCCCGCAAGTAGAATAGAACATAAGCGTTCTTCAGGGATAAAGGTGGTCCACCGATTCGCGTAACACTCTCATCGTTCATCTCAAACCAGTTACCCACATCATCCTTGACATGAGCATAATAGTGGCCCGAATTAGGTCCGCCCCCAGCGTGAGAGATGACCCCATACAATGAATACGAGGGACCAAAAGCCCCGTCGCTCATATAGGGTTGTAATGAAAGCCTTTCGTCGTATCGTATCTGGTGTCCAATCTTTCGACCCATTGGGGAAAACCGTTTAAGGTGAATTGTGAGGGCCACCGGAGCATCGTGGATTGTAAATCGTTTTTCTGCCAGAACGGGCTTCTTACATCTATCATCGAGTTGAGACAACGAGATCCCTCGCTCAATCAAGGGTACTCACTTCTCGCATTTGTACTTGTTCGCGCCTTTGAGGTGATCAACAGCGACAAACTTCCTCAGCGCATCTCGGACGCTGTTCACACCGAAGATATCGATGCTAAGGTCAAGGATGCGGTCTAATGTGTCGCTGTTGTAATCACACTCCCCGCAGGTAACGCGTGACCTCAGCTTCCCTCCGAAAATCTGATGTACCCAGGTTGTCTCAGCAAGCTTGGGGTCAATTTTTCTGGGTGGCCCAGTCTCAGAAATTCGAACCCTCGGACCAAACGGAGCGAACGCACTGTGGGTATCCATGAAGACAGGACTTCTGCAGAGCATCTATGGCATAGCGGAGGAATTCGTGGGAATCTTCTTGCCTGCCTCTCCGCATATGTTTTGCGATCACTGTACATCAAGACCGCTTGAGCCCGTGTCAGGGGAGGCTGAGGACCACCACGTACACTGCAATTTTGTGGTTATAAGGTATGGTGTTGTGGAAACAGATTTAGTCCGAGTATCGATCATCGTCTGTTTCAGCGCGCATATCATGCAAAAATTATTCTTGATCCGACCTGACAACATTAAAACGTAAGAGAAGGAAGAGGTGGGCTCTTGACGTGGACGTACATTTCTCCTTCAGGTGTTCGAACAGTATTCGGACAAGTGGAGCCGTATGTAGTAGACATTGCAGGGCACTGTTGAGGAAACAAGTATTGCCAATGTTGTTGAAACCGCGGCCGACACCTGATTTCTCTGGCCAAGTCGTGTCGATCGGGCCAGTGTACAGGGATTTCTGGTCGGAAGGTCTAGCCACGCCTTTGTTCGACGCGTGTGTTTTCTTGAGCGAGGGTGACAGCACTGCCACGTTCTTACCCAGCGAAGGTGATTGCGGTGGTAACGTCTATAATGACGTCGTTAATTTTTCACAAATCTTATCGACACACGAAGAGACGAAGGTGGCCCGAATAACAAGCAACTGAGGTCTCACCTCGCTTTTAGACCGCGGCGAGGCATTAATAGGCGTGTATTTCGTTTCGTCGAACATCGGTCCAGTTGAAGATCCTTCTACAAATTCTATCGGAGGTGGGAGGAGAGCGTTGAAAGCGTCAAGATCCTTCGCAGGTTTGAGCTGGATGTCTTCCCCTGGTTGGAGAGGGGAGAACGAAGACGCGGGGTGTAGAGGCGCAGCGAGCATGGTCCGTATGGCGTCGCGGTGATTGCGAAGGAAAGCTCGTGTAGGGAAAGGAGGGACCTTGAGCTTGAGAGCTCTAGGGTGGATAGCGGATAGAGGGAACAGGTGGGAGAGGCGAGGGCGGGGTGAAGTTTGGTGAAGGGTGAAATCAGATCGGAAAATCAAATCCCACGATCACTTCCACAACAACACCCGGCGATCTCGTTTCTTAACACCAGACAACGGGGGGAGGAAAAAAAGATGACCTCGTGTTACCGAGGCGGCAGCATAGAGCATATATTTCGGAGAGTATTAGAGGTACAATATAAGGTCGTTATAAGGCGATTCGTAATGTACTTGTCAATGGTATCGTCAAAAGCGTGTCTGCTAGTGAGAAGCTAGCGAAACATTCTCGTGGCCGCAGCACAAGAGGTGTGAGGCGTTAGTACAAAAATTTGAACGTCCATCACGCGAAAGAATAGGAAGAAAAGGAGGTCATAGGGACGGGAGTCATATAGGCGTGCATATCGCCGGTATCCCTCAAAGACGGGATTTGGGAGTTCAAAACTCCGTAATTGTTCGGGTCGTAACCAAAAGTGTAGTCCGTTCCAGAAGTGCAGGGCGATGGGGAAGAATTGAGCATGTCGACCGAAGCGACAGACCCAACTGAGAGGGGAGATGAGGTGAAACCTGATGAGGTCCCGGACCATTCTTGTTCGTAATATGAGGGGGGTTGTTGGGAAACAGTCTCCGGATAGAAGAAGCAGCTGATATCAAGCATTGGGGGTTGAGGACGGTGCTGCAGGTCAACAACAAACGTCGGATCTGGGGAACCGCAGACAACACCGGTGTCAAACGCCGTGGGGTCTGTACACAAGACGTCCGGTTAACAATAATGGCAAACGACGTAATCCGGAAATGAAAACACGTACCGACGAAACCTGCAGACCACTTGTATCCTTCGGAAGAAGGAACGACGTCGATAACAGCGGGCGGGGGAGTGACGGCCGACGGAGGAGTATAGACCTCGTCCTTTGGCATGACATCCGACGAAAACGTGGGAAGATCCTCTTCATTATACATGGGCTCGTTCGTAGCAGTGGTATAATCCGGAGGGGGGGTAACGACCCTCTCTGCATCAGGAGAAACTCTTATCAAGTCTGCAGCAACAGCAGCTTCCTCGATGGACATATTGTTTAGATCGATATCGTGCTTAGCCTTTACGTGCTTGACGAAAGCCGATCGGCGCTTAATCCTGGAAAGCCGGGCAGAGTCAGCTCGGAAGAGGGACGACTACGGATGAAACAAACATACTTGGTCCTGCATCCAGCGACAAAACATTGGTATCCTTCGGGGTGCATGTGCGTCTCCCTCTTGTGTCTCGCACAAGAGGAAGGGTCACCGAACCGAGCTCCGCATACATTGCACTCATGCGGTTTAGCGCCGGTGCTGTTGAAAAATAACGTTATTGTACCGAAGAACAGGAGCGCCTAGATACTCACTGAACATTACGATGGGTCTTCAAGCCCGTGAACTGAGCGAAAGCCTTGCCGCAATCGACGCAAACATGTGGCCTGCCGCCGCGGAGGCGAATAGTCAGACGCCGATCGGGACACACTGCGTAGTTTCGACACTCACTTCTCTCCGGTGTGCAGCTTCTCGTGGCGTTTGAGATCTCCCTTACGCTGGAAGAATTTGTTGCAAACATCACACATCCACTATAGATACACCAAGGGGAAATTCAGTGTGGGTAGCCGATGGAGACAGTTGGGTGGATGAAATCGGGGGAACACGCACCTGAGCCGGCATGGTAGAGACTTTCAATAATTACGAATTACTGATGATGAATGAGACTTGGAATCCGTTGACGATGACCTGCGTCAAGCTTGAGTCTCGTCTCTATACCAGAGAGAGCGAGAAAAAAATAAGGAGGCGGGGGGAAGCGGGGAGATGGTATCGAACAGGGAATAGCACACGTGAGGTGCATCTCTTTTATATGAACAGGTCTTAGCACATCTCGTGTGGCTACGAGTCGGCTTTCGGAGGGTATGCTTATTGTTTTGAAAGAATCCATATCACCATGAGTTGCCTTTTTCGGTATCAGCATCAGGCGAACTGATGATCGACAACGAGCAAAGACAAAAGAGAAAATCGCAGCCGTGTGGCGGGGTTTGGATTCCTGATAAATAAATACGAATGGTAGCTTTAAAAGAAAAAAGAAAAAGTTTAGATAGCCCGGCAAACAAGGGCGCAGTGATAATTGAGTGTCTCACGGCTCACCAGCGCCGACAATGAATCCCTTTTCACCGCATCGCATGTGAGCACAGCGATCGTGCACCTCCCGAGATCCCCCGTCGTTAATGGCCCAAACCAACTCCTTCAAGCTTTTTCGTGATGCATTCGTCTAGCCACGGCGCGATTGCGCTCAAATCTTCCCAGCACAGCGATGCGTACTGGTTACGGCCTGGTCCAACCACAAGATCTGAGTCTTGTAACTGAGGTGATCGAGACCAAGGTTCCATCGTATGGGGTCCCACGAGCTGAGCCACCAAGCTTAAAAGAGACCTGTCAATGTCACTCCCCTAGAAGCCCGCAAAAGGATATCGCACATCATGTTCCCGACCCATTTCACGTCAGAACGCTCCAGTTCAAACTCATTTACCCATCTCCGGTCCAGGCCGCCTGGTGTGTACATCGGATAATTGCGGTGGACTAGTGCGGGGGTCGGATAACGAAGCCGTCCAGGGGCTGCCGGATCTACATGGAGGTGTTCCACGTCAATGCATTGTAAATCCCGCTGGGACCACCACGTCACGTACCTGGCACGGGGGGATCTTTCACTTCATCTTCGATCATATCCGGTTCGTCGACTGGGACCGCCTCAATCTCGTTTGGTAACCGGACCTTTGGTGGGTGAAACAGAAACCATGCGTTATCATTCACCGAGAAAGCAGTTTTAGGGGTGTTGCGAACGCCGAACGCAAGGACCCGCACGTCCGCAAACTGGATGACAACCTGAAACCCAGTTTCAGATTACGTTTACAACAAAGGGGACTTGCACCAACGCGGATAGCCGTCTCGAACTGCAATAGATTATTCTGGTGTCTATGGAGAGATCGTTAGGTGCAACTCGGTGATAGAAATACAAACGAACCCTAGCTCATTGAAGATGGCGACGGGATTGAAGTTCCGAGAGGTACATTCGACCTGACTGGCCATGCCATTCCGGTTCAGTATCAAGTATCTATGCAATGGCGAACGGCGAGTTTAAACAATAAGCGCGGAATGGGAACCGGTAACAAACCTTGTCCAAGCTTCGTCAGCCGTGCACGATGAATGGGTTCTATGCCAAACCCGGTACAACACTCTAAAACCCAAAACACTGAATGCTGCGATAAACGAGGATACTTTGGACCTTGAACGCACTTGCGAAAGGCGACCCTCCAGCTTGAACTCTTCTTCCAATGCGCCCAACTGGGAAGAAAGCGTCTCCTAAAGCATTCCTCCCATTCACGTTCGTTCAGGTTCGGAGCCGTGGCTTCAAACAACAAAAACTCTGGATGCGCTTTGCTCATGATCTCGATCCAGTTGTATTTTGGGACGACCATGCGAAGGCCCAGATTCGCGAGGTCTGTCCCATATTCTCCGCGGTGGAGTCTTCGTAGGATCGGACGACGCCATGGATCGAGCGCGGGATCTGAAATGATTTCTCGTAGTCTGCGAGATAAGCCAGACACAACTGTTCGAACGGGAGTGTTGTTGAGATATTCCGAATAACGGCAAACGGGAATGACAACACACTTATCAGACTCTCGATATCCGTCTCTCCCAGGATGTCTGAAATGAGCTCGACTGGAAGGGATTCGAAGGTCAACATGGTCGTTGCAGATGGGGATGTGAGGGATTGTACTTACCACGCTAGCCAATTTCTATCCCCCAGCCAGTGCCCTACCATGATCAATGATGGGTCTACGATGTTCCGTCCGTTCATTTGCATTCATCTTCTCGACTTGAACCATCAAACGCCTGGACTTGCCCTGGGCTTATCGAGCACGGAGGAAGTGACCGGGTAGTACCCTATGAGTTGTGTTTACGTGACAGTACGAGATGAGAGCGGACTAGAGGCCATTTCCATGTTGACCGCTACCTTTCCCTTCTCACATACGTCACCCCCAGTCACCAGGTTCCCTCTACAGCTGAAGATCCGTCCTCTTCAATTCGCAGGATCCGAGCAGCTGCACCCCAAACTACCAGAAGCCACTCCATTCGCAATCTATTCCCCGTGCATCCATCCAGCCCTCCAGAATCTTATCCGCCCATCCTGGGCCCCATTCTTGACCTCCCCACTTCCAAGGCGCCTCCACTTCTCTGTCATCCTGCCAATAGATATTGGCTCGTAGCACTTCCCATCTGCCTCATTGACGTAGTTTGGTCTCGGCAGGGCCGGAAACATTAGATTCTGTAATGTAATCTTGGGATTACAACGGACGCACGGGCAACGAACGCAATGGACGTCCAACCGGTATCACATACCGGTCTTCAATGTTCACATGTCGAGACCTCAAGGAAACTCAACCACAACCTAAGTAACTTGGAATCGAACCACACGAAATTCGCGTTCCTATCGCCTTTAAGCCCTAAGCCCTAAGGCTTCAGTAAAATCTCGGATCACGCACCTCCCCGGCGTACTGGAGAGACCGTTTGCTGTATCTGCTGCCTGTGCGGCAACTCTCAGATAATCAGGGGAAACCGCTCTTCCAGGTGATCAGCACGATGCTCGTGAATATTCTTGGAACCACAAACTCTAGTTCTGGACTTGCAAATAGTGACGATACCTTGGCACGAGCCTCGCATGAAGTTCTGGAGTCATCGAAGAGAGGCAATGTAGCATCGAAAGTAGGACGGCCAGCTGACGAACAGTCAAAGGGTAGGTAGACGGTCTCTGCGACTTAGATAACCCGCATATACATCGTTTGAAGAATTTCAGCCACAAACAAGACTTTTACTCAGGATGACTTCGCGGTTACCTCCCGCTCCCTCCGTTTTTACCAAGCCAGTGATCATTATGTGCAACAAACGCCCAAATGAAAGACCCTT
>Ga0307512_10004089_pt1 | contig 16227 bp, 16 predicted proteins | sample 14_EM_MG_FD_200267 | JGI IMG/M metagenome (GOLD analysis project Ga0307512, IMG submission 200267) | Populus trichocarpa ectomycorrhiza microbial communities from riparian zone in the Pacific Northwest, United States - 14_EM | ecosystem: Host-associated > Plants > Roots > Unclassified | place...
AATTGGCTTCCACATTTGCAGACGCCGTCTCTTCGAAGAATGTTCGCTTTCTCAAGATATCCATTCAAAATGGTTTGCATGACAGCTAATTATCCTATGACCTCAGTTCCATCTTACATCTAGTCTCGTAGAGGCACTCGTCATCGATGCGACCATCCCCACGTCTTCAACCTTCGAAACCGATCTAATTCGTCTTCAATCACTGCTAGATGATAACGTCCCAGCATATGTCCTCGTCCGTCTCGATGACCCACCATCTGCGTGGCTTGCAGTCCACTATGTCCCTGATACAGCTAACGTTAGAGACAAGGTACGGCCTACCGAAAATTACCGAATCGCATTCGCTTACATCCTGTCAGATGATTTATGCCTCGACCCGTAATTCTGTGACGAAGAGCTTGGGCGCGGCCAATTTCGTGGACACTATCTTCGCTACGTCCAAGGAGGAGCTGACCCCTCAGGGTTATGCCGCGCACAAACGCCATCTCGCCGCCCCGAAGCCGATGAGTGCTAGGGAGAGAGAGCTGGCAGACATCAGAGTAGCCGAGCGAGAAGCTGGGAGTGCACCCTACAGTGCCAAAGTCGCCAGGAACAGTCCCTTCGGGACTGGCGTTGGCTTGAAGTGGTCGGATGCTGCGGAAGTTGCTGTTCGCAATCTCGCAGAGGCGACTGAAGACCATCTAATAACCATGGTAAGCCTTCCACCCGGTTATCTCTCAGCCTTAAACACATCATTCTGCAGTCCATTGACCCTTCTACTGAGACCCTGATGCTCAACGAGACGACCGCTACTAAAGTGGATGAGCTCAAGAACAAGATACCCCCATCTGATCCATGTGAGTATGGGACGTCCTTGGTCACCAGCCGCTGACAGTTGTCGTAGCTTTTGCGTTCTTCTTCTGGTCTGGGGCTACTACCGGAGGACGCATCGGTGTGTCACTCTCCTTTCACAAATCTTATAGTGTCTGACCGTGAGCAGTTTTCATTTATTCTTGTCCATCTACATCACCAGTGAAGCATCGGATGTTGTATTCATCCGGATCATCCTCCGTGTATCAGACAGCAAAATCCCTGCTCCCGACTCTCGTGCTTGCACCGCGCAGGGTCGAGACGTCTGATCCTCATGAGTTGGGTGCATCGTTCTTGCGCGCAGAGCTCGGGCAGAGCAAAGAGTCTAGTCGGGTTGGCACACCGAACAATATGGGACTGCCTGGAGTAGCTTTCGCCCGGCCGGGACTGCCTAAGAGGCGCTGAATGGAAGTCAGAAAGGGTCAGGGCGGCAACAAATCTGTACTTACACTTGTACTTGTAACGTGACTTCGCACTCCAATCATGATCCGACGCGGTTCGCCAATGCAGGCTCGGGTGTTCACGTACATAATATAAATACCACTGTCTTTTGCTGAGAATTCGTCTAACTTCTCCTTCGGACACCGGACATGCTATCCGCAACCTTGTTCACTCGTCCCAACTCAACTTTCCTAGCCGTCCACTTTGTTCGTGCATACTCTGTTCCGGCTGGTCAGCAAGTTCCGAAGAAGAAGGTGTGGGATTCGGTCCATGCGGCGGTCGGGGTTGTCAAGTCTGGAGACGTACTACTTAGTGGGGGTATGCCATCAGAGTCCGTATCAACCGTGAGATGTTAAACACCCCCCAGGTTTTGGCCTCTGCGGGACACCAGGTGGGCTGACCGCGTGAGGCCTGATGGAACTGTGTTAAATGCCAAACTCATGCCCCAGACACCTTGATCGGCGCACTTGCCGCAAGAGGGGATGTACGGAATTTGACTGCCGTCTCAAACAATGCAGGTTCTGGACAGTTTGGACTTGGTACGTGCAACTTGCTTAATCTATTCACGCTATAGCTGTGAAACACAGTTCGTAGGAAAATTACTCCATACGGGGCAGATAGACAAGATGATATCTTCATATATCGGAGGGTTCATACTATTTTGCTATCCCCTCCTAATAAAATCCCTGAATCCCTTCTTTTCAGAAACAAGCATTTTGAGCAACTTTACCTTCAAGGGAAGATATCCCTGGAACTCGTACCACAGGGCACCCTTGCCGAACGTCTACGCGCTCACGCCGCGGGGATACCCGCAATTTTTACACCCACCGGTGCATCTACTGCGGTTGAGAAAGGCACGATACCTGTTCGTTACCACGAAGGCGGCGTGTCCAAAGGAGTTAAGATCCCCGGGATCGCCAAGGAGCATCGTGAGTTCAATGGGCGAAGATACGTGCTCGAACACGCCATTTCAGGAGATGTTGCATTTGTGAGAGCATGGAAAGTGGATGAGGTAGGAAATACGGTGTTTAGGTTCGTTCGACCACGGTACCCGCTTGTTACGCCTTCGATGAAGCTCTCCACAGGTATGCAGCGAACAACTTCAGCAGCGTCATGGCAAAGAATGCAAAACTTACCATTGTCGAGGTGAGTAGCGACAAAAGCGTTTTTGCAATCGACCTGATGGCTCTCCTCGTGCTAGGCCGAGAATATCGTCCCCGTTGGCTCGATTTCCCCAAATGCGATCCATCTACCCGGCATCTATGTCGATCGGATTGTACAGGCTACCACAGAGAAGCAAATAGAATTTGCGACTCTTGCTCAGTCCACGTCGGATAGTCAGGGAGAACGTAAGCCCCCCGTCCTCGATATCCGCCACAGGATCGCGCGACGCGCAGCAAAGGAGCTCAAGAATGGCTTCCACGTGAACCTGGGAATCGGCATGCCGACACTCGTCCCAGAGCATCTCCCACCTGGTGTGAAGGTGTGGCTGCAGAGCGAAAATGGGATCTTGGGTATGGGTCCATATCCTACCAAAGAGCAACTCGACGCGTACGCACATTCCTTAAGATCGTTTTGCATGGGCTGATTATGTCTTCTTAGGGACATTATCAACGCAGGTAAAGAAGCTGTCACATTATTACCTGGAGCATCCGTATTTGGTGAGAGGAGGTGCAAGGATTGACGACAGGCAAGTCGTTGAACAGAAGGTTCGCAGATACCAGTGAGTCATTTGCGATGATACGAGGTGGACATATCGATGTCGCTATCCTCGGGGTGAGTCTCCATGTCAGATAAACCTGCACGACAGCTCCTGAAAGTACACCCCAGGCAATGCAGGTCTCGCAGGCCGGAGACATTGCGAATTTTATGATACCCGGGAAGCTCGTTAAAGGTGACTATTGTTATTTTATAAAACGCTGAGCGTTTCTCACAGGTTACGACAGGCATCGGCGGTGCCATGGATTTGGTCTCGAATCCCGACAATACAAAAGTCATCGTCGTGATGGAGCACTGTGCGAAGGATGGTAGCCCAAAGATTCTGAAGGAGTGTACGCTCCCCCTGACTGGCGCCCGGGCAGTCAGCCAGATCATCACAGAGCTTGGCGCGTTCGACGTAGATCGCCAGAAGGGTAAACTCACTTTGACCGATCTGGCGGATGGTGTCAGCGCAGAGGAAGTAGCCGCAAAGACGGGCTGCGAATTTCATGTCAGGAGCCAGCTGGGTCGGCTATGATTACTGTACCGTACTGCACGCGAGTGTGTGAACCGTGATTCTTGTCGGAATCCAGAGAATCTGTGGCCCGTCCGTCTCAGTGTCGGTACGCGACGGCTATGCAGGGCCGCACACCCTTTTCATCCCCTGACATCTATTGCTCCCTTCCTAATTCTCTCCTGAAGGTGCCAAAGTGAATTAGAAACCGTTTTGCGTCGACCTTGTCCAATTCATTATGTTTTATATCGACGGATCTTGTCCAAGAGCTGAGGACGGAGACAGCCCAACTATCACTGCAGCACCTCTGTTGTCGCCAGTCGTCAGAAGAAAACCCTGAAGGCCAACAATTTCGCAGGGCCAACCTAGTGTTGGTATTCTCCATGGGCGTAAGCCAGTCACCAATGACATTCCATTGTGAGTTTGACACATATTTCGTTAGCGTTCGGCTTGGCGAGATCCCCAAGACCTTGACAACGCCGTCTGAAGCGCGATTGGTAAATTTGTCTTGACAGCAGCACCGATGAAGTGCTGTATGTAGGGAGGGAGGAATTGAATGGGATGTCATTCAATACACGTCATTCCTTCCTTAAACCTAAAGCCTATCCTAACTTCAGAAAAGTGAAGTAGTACTGTAGCCCCGTTTCCAGTCATGCTGTCTTCATTCAGTTAGGAAGGGTCCTGAGTGGATATAGGCTTATCTCACACCACCATATGGGTCCACGACAAGGTACTAAAGAAAGAAGGCTGTTGTCCCCAAAATTGATCGATCACCAAGTAGGTGATCGGGACCCAAGGCGCTCACACACTACAGTAGGGCTTGCCTTGGGCAGGTGATCGTCCAGGATGTGGGGGGTAGTGGCGCTACTTCTTTCCAAACAAACACTTACAAAAGTCTCGTATCATTTCCCTAGTCAGCGTCCTCATTTCTATTCATGTGAGTAATCACGAAAAGACATCATCGTCTATCCCAATGTTTTCTTCGTTCGTCTTGTTATTGAATATCACGCACAGTGATTGGTGGTCGAGAGCTTCAATCCAAGGTTCATTTGTAACGATATGAGGGCTGGGCATTGGGGCCACATGTTGAAGCAAATGAGATCATGGGGCGAGGCGTGACAGTTTGTGCCACTCATATTTACCTTTGTGTCTGCCTGCTATCTGTCGAGTGCACTTACAAACGCCAGTCTTATTATCCTACATGTACGAGTAATTTCCATGAGCAAATAGCAGGATGATTAGAGTAAGGAAGAGGAGAGCCATAAAGCGGCGGGATAGGTGAAATGTAAAAGTTAATTTGGTTTGGCGCTTCAGCCTGCCCAGCTAAGTTACCTTGTCCCGCCCTTGTACACCCCCCGCAACCCTCTGTACCATGGGCTGGTTCGACTCCCTCTTTTCCTCTTCAAAATCCTCCGTGCAGGGAAGGCGCAAAGTCCTCTCCTCAACCCAAGAGGCTTTCTCCCTTCCCTCTCCCGTGTTCGCGCAAAACGGTCTCTTCACCGCAGATTCCTCACTCGGCTCACCGGATCCAGGATCAGCTGTCACTCCCTCATATACATACCCTCCACCGTCAAACGGGGCTCAGTACAAATCGGTGTCAACCGGGTGCGTTGATTCTCAAATCCTTTCTAGGCTTCGCTGACCTTATGCCACTCAGCAGAAAGTCCTCTCGTTCGCAACCCACATCCCTGTTACCCCTCCATAATACCCCACTCTCTCCCTCCCCTCAATACCCACCCCTCGAGAAGACATGGAACCGTATCCGAAGCTGGTTATCGACCGAGTATCCCGAGTTGGGTGACACGCTCAACTATGGCATTCTTCCACAAGACTTTGCGAATATCGAAATGCAATTCGGTTTTTCGCTTCCTCAGGTCATCCGTGAATCTTACCTAGTAGTCGACGGCCAAGAACCTGAGTCGTCAGCCGGCTGTTCTGAAGGCCTCTTTTTCGGGTTGCACTTACTCCCCCTCGACGAGGTGTTGGAAGAATGGAGGTTTTGGCGCGAAGTTGATGACGACCCCAACACTGGGGCGCATCCCCAATTGCGCGAATTTATGCAGTCTGTGCCGCCGGGATGGATTCGCAAGGAATACTCTCAACGCGGGTGGATACCACTCATCTCGGACAAGACGGGCAATTATGTCGGGATCGATATTAACCCTGGAGAAGGTGGCTCCGTAGGCCAAGTCATCATTTTCGGCCGTGACTTCGATACCAAGGTCGTCCTCTGGAAAGGAGATGGTCCTGCCGGATGGGCTTGCTGGTTGGCTAGCTTCGCGGAGGTGCTTGAATCTGGAGAAGGGTTCGAGCTCGGTCTCTCGAATGAGAGCGAGGGAAGTGAGGACGATGTTGGCTACGAGGGCTATTTCTTTGACGGGACTGGGCGAGGCGCTGGTGAAGGAACTGGTGGGATATCGGCGGGCGGTATGCGCCTTAGTGGTGAGTACCGGGGCTGGACAACACTGGAAGCTTGGGCGGATAGAAGTGTGCGTAAATGGCAACAAATGGGCCTAGTTCCAGAACCTCCAGTGGAGAAGGAGAAGGGCAAGGTATGTGCGACCTTATTCTGGCCTTTTTGGCCCATACTTTTCCATTCTTGTTTTATAGACACCAGAGAAGGTCGGCCTGGGCGTCTTGGATCTTGCTAATACCGCTGCAACCTCTGGTGCTGAGGTGCCGATCCCCGTCTTTGTAGATGTCAGTAACACAGCGCCTTCCCAACCTAGCGGGCAAGGTGCTGTCGACTCTGTGGGAACTTCGCAAAAAGGGTCTGTCCCTACCATCTCCATCACGAAACCTCCCGCTCCTCGCCCGGTGGACCTTCCTACTCACGACGAGATCACCCCAGTCGGTCCCGATTTTGAGATGCACTCGGGTGACATAGAGAGCACAGGGTCATTGATGCAGGAAATTGGCCATCATTCAAGAACAGCATCTGAGTTTTCAAACCCTGGTCACCAACGGGACCTATCAAGTGCTCCAAAATTACCTCAGAATTCAGTATCTGCAGGTACGGCCGCTCCGAATGCTCCAACTACGTCTCTGTCCGGGGTCGCCGATCTACTTGGCGATTCAGCGCCAGCGTTTTCTGCATCACCAACGAACCCTTCACCATCCGCAAGACGGTCGCCGCGAGTTATACCACCTCCCCTCTCGCTCCCTGATGAAAGGATAATAGATGACGACGAAACCGACTCGGAGGGTGGAGAGGTGACTCCCAGTGTCAGATTGGTGGGAAGCGGAGGTGACATTAGATTTGAGGATGGTCAAGGACAATCCGACGAGGCTGGTGACAGTCTTGTGCAAGCTGAAGCTCCATCCAGTGCAACTTACTCTTCGGATGAGGCCTCTTTACCCACCAGCAGGGATTCCCACAGGAAGACGACGTCGGTGCGCACCTCACGAGGAGGGCAATCCGCGAAGTGAAGGAGGCAGTTCTGAGTGGAGTGCAATTGACATTACTCTCGTGATCCCATGTGCTGGACACTATTTATTTGTCCGATCATTGACTAGTAAATTGCATGCTAATCATCCATCTCTTACGACCCAAGCCCATGTACGCTTTTCACTTTTTTCCTATACCCGTCATTGCATTTTTGTCCACTCTGTCGTGTGTCGTGTGTTACATAATCGCGTGTGAAATGGGTAGCTGAGTGCTGACCGCGACCGAGCGTGTCAATCTCAGTCTCTCATGTCTTCCCCACCTTTAGCCAATAACCTTCTCGAGGAGCGCCTGGCACAACTCGAGTGAGGACTGCACTTATTCCTGCCCCTGACCCCAATGCTGAGCTCTCGCACATAGTGAAATTACGAGACGCAGAAATGATTACTTGCGCGAAATGTTCGTCTTGCTACAAAGACGCAACGATGTCGGATTGGTTCTGACCGTGGAGGGCCAAAATGATCCCGCTCTCGAAGCGTTCATGGATAGATTCAATATCTCTGATGAGTGCGCGACCCTTCTTTATCGTTCTGTTCCCCCAACTCATTCCGCTCTCTTTCAAGCCAAGGGGTCGGGAGCATCGCGCAACTCGCCGACAGCGAATTTGTTCCTTCTCCCTCGCAGCTCAGCAGTCCACCCGCAACGCCCATCTCCGACATGAGTCACGACACGCCGTCAGCACTTCCTTATGGCTCACCCATGTCTGACGCCCTGTCTCCTCCTTCGCCACTGCCGGTGGACGAGGAGATGGACACCGTCGCACCGGCAGACGACTACTCGCCAGATCCGAAGGGTTCGCGCCCTCCGTCGCCAGATGCTTCGATGGAAGTGATCGAAGATGTATCCTTTGAAGTCCCCGACGAAGAGCCGCTTCCGCCACCGGTAGTCGATTCCGATCTTCCTGTGGATGCACCTTCGCCACTACAATCCTCGTCGTCTGAGGTCGGTCTTGCGGAGACTCGTGCGGAGACACCGCAGGTCGAGGTTCTGAGCGACGCCCTTGACGATGCTGAAACAATGGCTTCAGTTGCTCCTTCAGAAGCTGCACCAGTCCAGCCAGCTCTTGAATCGGACGAAGATTCCAAGTCTGAGGAGTTGGCGTCCCCTGTGATGAGCGAGGGAATTACCTTAGAGGAGGAGGATATGGACGTCGATGTTGTTGGAGAACCTGACGCCGAAGCCGATGAACCTCTCGTTCTCTCTCCTGAAAGAAGCCAGAGCCCGTTACCTCTGACACCACAGACTTCTCAGCCAGAAGTTCAACTGTCGCCATCGCCATCGCCATCGCCATCGCCTCCGTCCCCGTCCCCGCCACCACCACCAACTCTCATTCCCGCTCCCATCTTTGCCCTGCCTCCCTCCGCGTTTATACTCCCTCCCAAGCCGTCTACCGAAGTCTTTATTCCAGCTACGCTTGCCCCCGTCGGGGAATCTCCCCAATACGCTCTAGAACTCGCCGCCGTAGAGCCCCGATCTTTAACAACGAGCGAGTGGCTCAACCCTGAATTCTCACTGAATCGTGATTACACGCTTCCTCCAGCAAAGTCTCTCCCTCCGGACCAGCAAAGGAGGTTGAAGCTTGGCAAGAGTCAGCGCAGGAAGGATAAAGAGAAGGACAAGGTGCTTGAAAGCCGTAAAGATGGTACGGACGATTGGATGCCATTGGGTATCAATAAATGGGGGGTGACGATCAAGGCAAACCCTTTGTGGAAGAGGGTGTCCCGTGCAACGAAAACCATGACTACTCGGGATTGGAACGTAAGTATGCCACCCTATCCACGTAACTGAGGTACCAAAAGTCGCCCAGGTTGCTTTTACTGAACTGCGCCTCCTCCGAGTGCTGGAGCGCATAGAACAGCTCAAGGAAGCCGGCAAATGGAGCTATCGCCAACCGAAGAAGCAGCGTGGAGTTGGAAATGTATCCAAGACTCACTGGGACTATCTTTTAGATGAAATGGTGAGGTGCTCTTTTAGTCATACTAAAAATCACGTTTCTAAAACGTTCTTTTTTGAAGGTTTGGATGCGTACTGACTTCAGAGAAGAGCGTCGGTGGAAAATTTCCGTTGCGTACAAACTCGCTGGTGCTGTGGTCGAATGGCACAATGCTGGTGATCGACAGACAAGAAGGGACAGAGGCATTGTCGTGGACTGGAGACGGCCAGTCCATGACGAGTCTCGAGACATCGATGACGTGGAAATGATCATAGAACATGGTCAGGGTGCAGATGAAGAGATGCAGGATGACACAGACGAGAGACCATTTTCAACGGCCCTCATCTCTGGGGATTATGGCACTGATGACAGCGACGATGAACAGGAGCTGGAGAAACAAGAAGTAGCAGATGCGCTTGAACCGCGCGCTGCGCTGGAAGAAGCCCTCGGACACGCGGAGCGCAGTGAGTCAACTCAGCCAGAGAACGAGATTCGGCCCAAGGAAGAAGACTTGGATGACTCGTCAATGCTGCGGGATATGCAACATCCTGCAATCACGATGGATGTTCATCTCAAGCAGGATGAGACGTCGGGAATCTTGGCCGATAACGTGCCTCCCTCTGGTGAACCGACCCAACCTGATCCTCACCCAGGCCTAAAACAGACCTCAGATGACCCAGTCCTTGGTGCGGATACTTCTCTGGACACAACGACCGAACGGCCAATATCAACGCCAAAACAGCACCCGAAATCGAGCGTCTACCCGCCACTTCGTAGTCATATAGCACACCTCGACTCCGACACCCTCGTTCTTGATTTTGACGACCTCTATATTCACAGAACTCCCGACGCTACTTCTGACAACGCGTTCCATGACACCCATCCACTCCCCTCTGACGTTCTTCTGGTCTTTCCTGAACTGCCATTCGTTTTCACCGACCCTCCTCCTTTAGCTGAGCAATCGACTTCACAGTCCGTGGGAAAGAAAAAATCGGAAAGGCGGGACCGCGATGATCCTCATCGACGCAGCGACCCTACCACTTACAATAAAATGACGGCTACGGGCTCGTTCATGCGCTCGCGACCGACATTGTTAGCGGCTCTGAATCCCGCTGCGCGTTGGGAAAATGACCATTGGGCGAACTTCGACGATGCTCCTATCATACCCGACTTTGATGCACCGTGCAAGTTTCCTGACGAACCTACCAGCAGTGCGTTTCATTTTATGTGCTGTGATCATTATTTTTGACCCCTTTCAAGGCTTATTTGAGGGCGGAAAACCGACCCTGTTCATCCCGGACGACGATGTCATTTTACCAAGCACGCCACGAGATCCAGCACGGCGTGCGACGGCTGAGGCACTGTGGACCAATCAAGACGACCTTCTGCTCAAGAGTCTGGTAGAAAAATACCCCAAAAACTGGGGTCTGGTTGCAGACCAGTTCAATTCCTTGCGCGGAACTATTGCGCTGGAACAACGTGCTGACTGGGAATGCAAGGAACGCTACAGGTCACGTTGGTTGGGCAAAGATCGGAGCGAGCCACATCCCCAGGATGGGCCCTCGTCGTCCACCTCCGCTCGGGCTTCACAGTCGCAAATAACCACAAGAAAGCGAATGGCCAGTGTTAGTTCTTCGACAGCGAATACTGCATCGATACCTGCCGCCACCTTCGAGTCAAGAAAGCGGCGTAGACATGTTCTGATATTCGAAACTATGCGAAAATGCGCTAGGAAGCGGGAGGCCACTCAGAAAGCTGCTGGTATTTATCCGCCATTTGTTAGCTCGTTTCTAGCTGCCTGACGCCCACGCAGCCAATTCTCGGAAGGCCTCAAATATTCACGATACTCATGGGCAGTTCTCCAAATTACCCAGACTTGGTCCTGCAGAGCTGAGCCGCATGAAAGCGGAGAAAGAGACCCAAGAAATGCTCTCCCGGCGAAGGGCGGAGGAAACTCAGCGACAACAGATACTCCAACGCATGGGAAATGGCACACCGGGTCAATCCCATGTGTGTAACATCCTTCGCATCCTTCGTACGCTAACGAGCACCGTCTCCAGGGTCAGACGCCAGTCCCGATCACTCAGGGTCAGGCGCAAGGACAAGGACAGGCCCAGGGACAACCTGCATCACAGCCAGGGCAAAACAATAATGCCCCGAGGCCTCAATTAAACGGCCAGGCGGTACCGCCAATACGCGCACAGGTCAACATTTCACAACAACAGCGGATACCAGCGGCCAACGCTCCCCGCGTTTCTGCCCAGATGTTGCAAGTGCAAGCTGCGCAGCAACGGGTCTTAGCTGCCGCAAATGCGAATATGGCCGCCGCCATTCCTAATATTGGCACACCGCACCTCTCGCCGGGATTTGCTCAGCGAGCTCCGGTATCATCCCCTGTTATATCCCACTCCTCTCCACCGCGGACATCGACAACGCCGAATCCTCCTCGCCCACCGTCGGCCTCGCAACATCAAGGTCATGCCCAGCCCTCGCCAAACTTGCCCCACGCGGTTGTCACGCGACAAAACCCCATTCCAGGGATGTACTTCTCGTCATTGCAGGGGCCACAGTTTACGCCAGAGCAGATGGAACACGCGATGCGCCTCCAACTCATGGTGAGTGGTAGTTCTTCGTCTACGCCGTAGGCCCAAGGCGAGCACAACAATGACGGCCTTCGATGAAGCAGGGCTATGCCCAACAAGCGGCGGCGGTCCACCATGCTCAAGTATTGGCGCAGGTGGCACAAGCCCAGGCGCAGGCTCAAGCTCAAGCTCAGGCACAGGGAGGAGCACAGTCTGGATCGTATCCGCCTCAGTCTTAAAGCTAACCCTTTCCATTCTCCGCGTTGAGATTTTTGTCCATGTCGTTGCCTCTCTACCACCGCACTTTTGTGGTTTTCACCGATCCTATGTATAGAGCGGTGGGTTGTTCTAGCTTCTATCCCTCTGTATCGCACATATCCTATGACGGTATAATGCCACTCTTTTTTTTTGATTGACCCGCATGCTCCGTCCGAGTTTTGTCTACTCTTGAAAAATGAGGGTCGCACATCGTCGAACGGCAATTTGCCCGCAAATAGCCCACGCCTGCTATCGACCCTGGAGGCCTGAGCGGTCTATCTTGGGTGTTGGTCCTGTGATCTCTGATATGGAACTGTATTTGACAGGAAAAAAAAAAATAGAACTTCCATCTATCCGCGCACAGTGTCACGGGAGAGGACAAGCCAAGCATCACCGATACGGCTGGGTTCGTCCGACTGACAAGAGGACGGCAGGACTACCACAGACAACAAGCCTTACAGGTTGAAAATGCCCAGAAATCGGCAGAATACGGTCGTCATGTCCTTCGTCGTTCTACAGGACGTCCTCGCACGCCAAACTTGCACCGCGGTCGTCGGCACGGCTAGGCTTACAGCATCATGTGCAGACGCGATCCGAGGGTGGTGCGGTGCGTCCACTCAATTTCGGAGCTGATCGCCGGCACTGTATGAGCGGCGGGATACAAGCCGAGATCGAGACATGGCGCCGAGCATGAAAGAAGGTGCCTTATGTTGCTTGATGTCCCGCTTTTGGTCGGTTTCGTGATCCGTCGTTACTCCAAGGTACGCCAGTACAGCGTGGGTCGGGCTCAGAACTCCATGATGATCACATCGGGGCGTGAGGAACCCTAGCTCTGACAAGGCTAAAAGCATAGCCGGCCGTTCGGTTCTCATCTCATCTCATGTGACGCACAACTCCATCACCGCTCCAACACCTTCAAGTTTTGTCTTTCGTCCCATCATGTCTACATCCCAGGTAATGTGTCATCCCTGTCAAGACACCATAGGACACTCCTCATTTCTCATACTTTCCCGACTGGTTAGAATTCCGTTTGGAAGCAGAAAGAAGCTGGCGAAGAGGCACAATATGCCCGGCAAAAGGTCAGACTTTCTTCGTGCACACGTGCACACATACCCCGATCATATCATCCTAAGGCTGTGGTTGTGCACTGGCCGACGCGAAATTATCCTTTAGGAGCAGGAACAGCTTGCTTCTCTTCGTGCGCAGAACGAAGCGAAGGCAACGCAGGCGGAGTCGACCTCAGGCTCACGTGAAGATCGTGGTTATGAAGCTGGCTTTGGTGGGCAGGAGGATCTCGAAGATCGATATGCCACCACCAGCGGTGAACACTAAATTGATGGGGGTACGTATGGGGTGCAGTGCTGGAACCCCTCATTATCCGCATTTCTGCATATGGCACCTGAAGCAAGCTCAATTAATCGAAAGGAGTGGCGAGTCCAAGGGGTATGGTGGAGATTGGAACGCTGCCCCGGTGTTCGATACATACATTTACTATAAAGATCTCACTTTCCACACCACCCGCGTGGAATCTACTTTTACCCCTCCCCTCCCCAAATAAAAGAAAAATCGAATGCCGCAAGGGTATGGCGATAAAATGTAGGAGTAAATTACGATTGTACAGTCCGTAGTCCATGGAGAAACGTCAAAAGATTGTCAAGTTTTTATCAAACGTGTCCTTGCACTTAATTAAAGTCCGGGTCCCGGGAGGAACGCGGCGAGGATTCACCGCAAGGGAAGCGGCGGTGGGGTAGGGGCTGGTTCATCTACAATCACGTCGCGGCGTAAACCGGTCGTACTCTCGGGGCCGCATACAGGAGGGACTGAGAAGCCATCTTCCATCCATGGACTAGGGTATGTGCACGTTGCGATAGGGACAGCCAGTGACAAGGTATCCGAGGGATTCTTCCAGCCATTTCCTGGATCAACAGCGCTCGAGGTGGATGTGAACGTGGGGACGGGCAGCGTCGGAACTGCACCCGTATGGGTATATTGTGGGAGGAGTGTGATGGCGCCCGCGTTTGAGATGCTCTCGGGCGGCCACGCAAGCGACGAAGAAACGCTGGCAGGAATTTGGCCTGCACCAGAACCACCAGTTTGCGAGGGGGCCAACGGCGGTTGCCATGGATCAGAGTTCCCACAGGCGCCACTCGCCTCACGGGGGTCCGTGGGCATCCATCCGTTATCTAGACCTAGTTTATAGGACCAGGAAGGAGCCTGGACGGTGCCGCTTGTCGAGTTTCCGATTTTCCACGTCCAGAAAAACCAGTTCTACAGAGGACGATTCACATGGCGTTTGATATGTGTCAAAAGAAAGTCCTCACCTGGAGGGCGTCCATGCTTGCCAAAGCCAATTGTTTTGTGCTTTCCTTCAGAGATTGGCTCCACGTCGTGTAGTCTTCCCACGGAGCACAATCACCAACTTTCGACCCAGCTCCTTCATAGGTGCCCTCGTAACGGGTGCCCAATCCGACGCCGTTCACGAATAAGCCACAGTCATTGATGGCATTGCTGAACTCCCCAGCGGCAGTTAACCCGAACGCGGACATCGACGCGTTGATCCCACTTGCCCAATTGTTGCAAGGGTCACTGACGCGAGAAGACATGGGACTGGAGGACTGAGCGCCGAAACAAAGATATGGATGGAGATCCAGTGAGATGCGGTCAGCGCCAGGAAGGAAGCCAGCCCACTCGGTGGCGCCCGCAAAACCGTCATGGAAAGAAACCATTGGGCCATTGCCAGTCCCAGTACCACTGGCGAGACGAACGTTATTATACGCTTGAAGGTAACTAGAGGAAGAGGTTGAGAACGTGTATGAAGTTGGCTTCTAATGGCACATACTATTTGGATAGATTGTCGATGCCGACCACCGAATTTTGTGGTTCATTAGTGATGCCAAACATGGTTACAACGTCCTTGTACTGGGGCTGAGAAATAAATTCGGCAATGATGCGAATATAATCTAGTGAGCGTTGGGCGTTGGCTAAACCCATAGGGCCATTCAACATGTTGACGGTGCCAAGTCTTCCGGAATGATTCCAACCATTTTGACTACCAGGAAGGGAGTGGAGATCTAAATTGATGCGAATGCCATATTTACGTGCCCATTGGATGGCTTTGAGGAAGTATCTGAGGAAGTTTGAGAATCAAAAAGGTTTGGGGAGTCTGCGATTACGAACTTCCAGGATGTCCCTTTCAAAAATGGCTCGCCATCCCAGACTTCGATGGCCCAATAGGCAATCGGAATGCGGACATAGTTGAGGCCTGCCCCAGCGATCTCAGCAAAATCTTGTTCGGTCTGCGTTTTCGAGTCAAAACTGGCACAAGTATGATGGTGTCCGGGCGTACAATAAAAGTTTTGTAATGGTCTTCCAGTTGGTTGAGGCCTCCACTAGCCGTGTCACTGGCCATAGCAAGGCTGAGGGTCCACTCGTCGACTGCAGTTGGGTATTTTTGGTATAGAGCAGGGCTTATGAACTGCGGAAAGAAGAGTGAGACGGTTCCGCTCCAGCTCGCGTGACAACAAAAAAACTCACAGGTTCAGTAACTAGCCAGCCGCCGAGGTTGACACTATAACCCGAGGTTTAACCTTTGTAACAGCATAAAAATACAAGAAGGAAGTCACGTACCCGCGGATACGATCAGAACCATAATTAAACGTCTGGTTTAAGGGAGGTGACCAAGACTGAGGCTGCGCTGCATTGTTGAAAGGGTCAGTCGGATCGTAGTACCAGAAACCGCCAAACGGGTTGCTATATGTGAAGGTAGTCCCATCCTCCATCGTGACAGTGGAACCATCACCACCAGTGATGAGGGCAGATTTCGAAGGCGTCGTTGTACTCGTCGCGGAAGGAGCGGAAGCGGTGGCAGTCTGAGATTGTTCGGTGGCGGCGGCGGCGTTAGAGTTGCGTTTGATGGCGAGAAAGTATACGGGAAGGATGACGGCAATAAGGAGAAGAATCAAGGCGCCTATGGCGGAAAGGATGATGGTTTTGCGGCGAGATTTGGATGCATAGGACCCATACACGGCTTGTTTCTCCGCAAGGAAGCGGGGTTGAGATTGGAGACTGGACAAGGGAACGGAAGGACCGTCGAATGGGTCATCAGGAAGGGAGCGTGGGTCATCAAGATAGCGTCCGGCGTAGTATTCGCTTCCGGGGCGTGGGGAACTTCGCGCAGACAGTGATTCTGGGTTGAGAGCATAAAGGGAGGAAACGCCTTCAGATTGGGCACGAGAGCCGTAGGAGGCTACAGATCCACGAAGGCCTTCGCCCTCGACCGTACCAAGGAAGCGAGGACGGACGAGGGTGATAGACGGTTCATCGACGTTCAGGTCGACTGCGGAGGGGTCGGGGTCGGCCTGCTCAGACGACGGAGGAGGGTCGTAAGGGGACTCGTGGATGTCAGAAGAATCTTGAGGGTTAGGAATGGGGTCATAGGCAACGCCCTGGCCGGTGGGGGATGGGTGCGACATCTCTTGGATGGCGGTAGGGAGAGAAAGGAATGTTG
>Ga0307512_10004090_pt1 | contig 16223 bp, 17 predicted proteins | sample 14_EM_MG_FD_200267 | JGI IMG/M metagenome (GOLD analysis project Ga0307512, IMG submission 200267) | Populus trichocarpa ectomycorrhiza microbial communities from riparian zone in the Pacific Northwest, United States - 14_EM | ecosystem: Host-associated > Plants > Roots > Unclassified | place...
ATTCCCATCGCAGAGATGGGTGCGACGATCCCCCTTAATCGCTCATTGTATGACGCGTGCTGCACACCCGACTTTTTAGTCGCCGCAGTGTGTTGTCCCGCTATCGAAGGTGTAGTAGGTGTAACAAATAATTACGCGCACCGCTGATGGTTTTTCACATCCCGGTTATGGCAACGTAATTGCGTCATCTTGCGAATCAGCTTGATAAGACTATTCTTATCAAATCATTACATACGGCTCAGATGAAACCCCGCTAAAGGCCGTCTGACTGACCACATGTGCTAATACGCAAGAAGGTGTTTTTGCATAGTGACCAATGGTATCCACAAGGGTAGTCACTTGTACTTGCTTCAGACAACATGTATCATTACCGCTATCAGGAGAGAACCCCTAACATTCAGTTTGGATGTCATAAGACATGCGGTGGAGTATTGATGGTGGGCTCTCACCCATCTAGCTCCATCGTTTCACCACAACAGCCGCCGAGTGGTGTATCTCTCAGTTCTCTCAAAGGGCATGTCTAGGTGCTCTTCCAATTATGCTTGAGTACCATCTGCAGCCACATTGAAAGTATGTATATATATAGTGAGACTTGAATAATATGTGCCATATTATGATGTAGCGAATATGATAAGATGAAATGCCTTGTGGATATGTAAGAACCACTGCTGTGAGAATACGGCACCATGTCTCCCTCAGAGCTGCACCACAGTTGTTAGGGGTTCTCCCTTCACAGCGATACTAGTACTTGCATTAGTTAGATGAATTCATGTCCCGGAGTTACTCTTGGTCTAGTCACATCATATGCATAACACGTATTCATGATGTGCAAGGATAGCAAGTGCTATGTCCCGTAGCGGGGATACATTGGAGTCCCATGTCGATTGAATAAGTAATTAGGATTACTCAGCAGATTCACCGAAGAAGATGAAACTATGCTGCCTCAGTGGGGAAGCTTCGCTTCAGCTGTGCCTAGAGTTTCCAACTATATTCATAATTCCTGATACTCGCAGGACATGTCACGAAGACAGAGCCATCGATAGTCAATATGCGATATCATGGGATTTCTGGCTTATTGCTTCCAGCCATCAGAACAACCAGGGCACTCCACGGTCAAAGAGAATGGTCTCAGCCTAAGCATGATGTGTCTGAGGGAATTATGACGTTGGCTGACAATATGAGATCTAAAGCAACCCTGAACATTGGCTTGAATGAGAATGCAACATCAGAATCGTATCCGATACAAGTTGAGGAGTCAAGTTCTACATTGGCATAGTATTGGTTGGTTGCCGACTAAAGCTATGACGCAGGGCAAATTGCATTAGGGTGAGGCACTAAGATGCAACAAGCAGTACCGACCAAGATCAACAGATGATCCAATTACTGAAACAAACAGATTGCAAGATGTCTAAGTTCAAGTTTCATCTGACGCAATGTCTGACATCGTATCATATGGTGGATGGCCTGATCGTTATCAGGAGTGTAATGCTTTAATACCTCACCTGCAGGAACATGATTACCTACTGGGCTGCGTGGCATGATATCACTGGGTGCATGGCATGACCGCGATAACGATAGCATGAGCACTGTAGTCATAGCGTCGAAGAATAGGCGTTCAAACCCTCAAAGCCCACTATAAAGATATGGCGTAGTTCCAGCAATGACATGAACAAGCTCAAGCAGCAATCCACAGTCAACCATCAGAACACCAAAGATGATCTTAAAATATTATCAAGAATTCTATCTATACAAACCTATAACCGTATCTTCCCTCATAAATACTCGTGACTGGGCCTTGTATGCTTGGATATCATTATACACCTGCCGAGTAGGCACTGCAATTTATTGTTGAGTCTTTTGGCAATCTTCTTTGTCAATTGGAAGAGGCCCATTTAACCCACACTTACTGGGTGGTTTTTCATATCTGCTAACTAGAGAATATCAGCTACCTGGTGCTGAGATACCTCAATACTGGTGCACTACAGTTCGAGGAATATTCCGAGCACTGATTATTTCACGCAGAAGCCTAGTCTTTGTCTATTTAGGAGACTGTCATCAGCAACTACCCTAGTTTCCGTCAGAAACACCTGGGTGTTCTGGACGGCTCTGACGGCTCTGACGGAACCTCGCACCCTCTGACGGAGAATTACATGCAACCCGTCGCCCAGGCGATGGATCGCGTTGCACACCGACCTCCTTGACTTTTTGGTGACATATACGCACGATCAGAACGACACGTGTGTTACACTCTTCACAGTGGCTGCTGTTATGCTGAAGCCGTTTTTTCTCCGGCCGCCGCTTCCTCTGACAGGCTGCTGGTGTACCTGGAAATCATAGCTACTACTTATCGTTCAACGATTTTCAAAACTTATGCATTCAGTTTGTATTCTCATCTATGTATCTATGTATCTATATAGCTACCTATCTACACACGGTTTATCTGGACTGGCAGCATGCGGTGATTGTCCTCCGTTACCCCTGAATCTCCGTACACCCGCCGTCGCTCATTAATGATGTACTTAGAGGCTGTGAATGAGCGAGTTGAGAATTGCACTTGGAGGCCGAGATAGAGTGAACTCAGAGATGCACTTAGAGGCCGTGATCGTGCAAACTTGGCGGCCGTAATCGAGCCAGTTTGGAGATACACTTGGAGGCTGTGAATGAGCAAGTTTGGAGATGCACTTGGAGGCCGTGATCGTGCGAAATTGGAGGCCATAATCGAGAGAGTTTGGAGATACACTTGGAGGCTGTGATTGAGCGAGTTTGGAGATGCACTTGGAGGCCGTGATTGTGCAAAATTGGAGGCCGTAATCGAGCGAGTTTGGATATACACTTGGAGGCCTCGATTGAGCGTGATTGGACGAGTACTTGGAGGCGGTCGATGGACGGCGTGCCCGGTGCTGAGACTCTATTCATCAGTCAGTCAACTCGCAACCGTGGGAATGTGACAATGTGACTTTACTTTTCAGCTCCCATAGAGAGCTGGCTGATGGCGGTCGATCGTGTAGGGAGGCATGCCAGAAGCTGACGCGACATTCAGGGGTCAACTCGGAATTATGAGAATCAAGGGAAGACAAACAATCTTGGGTGGATGCTGTACTCGCTGTATGCTGTACTCAGTGTATGCTGTACTCGGTGTCGACTCATGATCATGCCATGAAGAGATAGAGAGGGATGACGTAACTTTGTGTTCTGCGATGATGGTTGAGATGTGGATGAGAAAGAGAGAGATGGGGGATGAAGATGAGAATGATGTGGAGGATACGAGCGGATATGAGAAACCAGGGGTACGACATGCATGATTGGGTTGGGAAGACCTCGTATCTGTGTTATTACACGCCGGATCAGGACTCGTACCTGGTGCATCGGGGATGGTGAATCGACTCGCACACGAAATTCTCTTAAGTCCCAATTTCTCATGATGATTTGTCCCATCTCCTCTACCATCACCTAAGAACACGAAGTTAAGTCATCCCTCTCTATCTCTCCATGCCATGATCAAGAGTCAACCTGGCTCGAGGAGCATAGGATGAGGGTGGGAACTGATGATACCACCCGGCCGCAAGGATTCACACAATTGCGTGGATTCATGAAATTGTGGAAAGAGCGAGTGAGATCAAAAGATGGGAAAGATAGAGTGCGAATTTCGTATAATACGACGATGTCTTTCTACTCCGGGGTCTGCATTGCATTCCCTTAGTATAATGCGATGATGTCTTGTTACTCCGGGGTCTGCATTGCAATCCCGATGCAAGCGTGTACCGAATGAACCCATTCCGACGTATAGTCACAGTTGGCCACAACGCCAGAGTGTTTGTTCAAAATAGGAGACCGACAGAGCGAGAAGAAACGGCAAAACGGCCATTGGAGGGCGATATGCAACGCGACGCATGGTATTGACGCCGGGCGTGGAGTAATCCGCCACCGGGGTGTCTCTGACAGCTCTGATGGAGCGTGTCCACTCTGATGGAGCCATTCCTCCCGGACGGAAATATTTTTTGCTGATGGTGTTTGAAGGCAGTTCAATATGGAAGCTCTTGCAAGATGAGGGCAAGAGGTTGGGTTTCAGGAAGAAGCAAAGTGAGAAAGAGATAATAGATAGGCGGTTGTACTTAACTTAACAAATATTTATTGATTATTGGGATCAAGCATCCCTGTAACAACAGTCTCGGCTGGTTTGAAAGTATTCCACAGAGCTGCACAGCGGTCTCGGTTCCTCTCAAAGCCTCCCGCAGATCTGCGTAGACGTCTCAGTAGCTCCAAAATTTGAATATTCTATAAGTCAATTCTCAAAGCATCCTAAATGTACCACCATAACTGCAGGTACTATTAGGAGCATCTGAAAATGCTCTTGCAGAGTATGAGAACACATTGCTTAGCTCCAGGGGGGTTTTGGAGCATCTGGATGTACTTAGAAGAACTAGTGAGGTTGTACGGAGTGACTGGGAGGATTGCTTGTTCCTTCCGGACCGATTTACATTTTGCTGATGACTTGGTTGAGTCTTAGGATAAGGTGAGCAGAGAAAGAGAATCTAGATGGGCGGGTGTACTTAACTTAATACATATTGTATTGACTATTGGGATTATGCACCCCTGTAACATGTATGGACAAATGCCTTGGTCAATTATGAAGAATTCCCATTATGGGCAACAATTGCTTTGTCACATAGCTTTCAAGTTTCAACCATAGTGCCATGCATAGTGAGTTGATGGCCATGTACCTCAATATGGATTTACTTCTATCCTGTCACATGCACCATCTTAATCATGCTATGTCAGGTTTTACAGACTGTTTTGACATCTCTGTCCCTGGTCAAATATTTGGTCGCCAAATTGAAAACATTTCTCTACACTCTCTGGTATCTACTTTCTCGATATCTCTCAGCGGATATTGTATTACATGAATAGCTTGTTGGTTGGCCTTGATCAGATATGGATGCTTCTTGCTGATGTGTCCATTGAGCCATTGTTGTTGGTCTTCAAATGCAGAGCATGATGATAACCAAATGAAGTAGGAAGGCATATGGAATGTATAGCTAGATTCAAGCTGGAAGGAAATGTGTAACAGCAAACATGTAAGTTCTACTTCAGACACATCCTACTTGGTATAGCTCCAGATTGAAGTGGTTCCCAACTATCTCCTGATTTGCAGTATAGCAGTCTGATGGTGTTTGTTTGTTTACAGCAATTAATCAATGTGAATGACACATTGAATCTTATGTTTGTAAGATCGAAAACACAAAGTCTTCGACAGAAAGAACATCCCGTGATGTATGGTTCCCCAAATCCATACAATCTTGCATGAAAAAGATCTGAAAAATCAAGTCATTTTGTGTTAGGGGTTTTCTCTTAAGATCGATGACAATACTTGCGATAATTACATCAATACATATCATCTGAGTTACTGTAGGTCAAGTCATATGATATGCATAACACCTATTCATGATGTCACAAGTGGGGCAGTGCGGTGTAACATAGCTAGGATACATTAAAGTTACATGTCGATTGAATATGCAAGTTTTATTGCTTAGTGGATCCAGTTAAGATGATGCAACATACTAACTCAAGCCAATAAGCGGAGTTGATTCAGACTTCATATGTTCAGCAAACGTGATAATTCCCTTACTCATGTCAAGTTTAGGCCGTGACTTTCTCTTTGGTCAGGGAATACCGTGGTTGTTCATTGTTAGGGGTTAGCTCTTAGCAGCGCTAATGATTCTTGATTATAATTACAGAATGTATACATATCTATGATATGTATAACACCTATGCATGTGTTATTCAAGTGGTCAGTAATATGCTCTTTTGTGGGAGTTCATATTAGTCGCGCGAAGTGTGGGTACTTCGTTCACACCTGGATACTTTGCAGGACATGCATGGTAACCATGCCCTGCAGTTGATAGTCAAACGTGATTACGAGGACTCTTCTCCCATCCCTGTAACGGGCTAGGATTCGGAGAGGCATGTTCCGGTTTAGAGGATAGTCTCAACCTTCACATGACGTAACTGAGGGATTGATGACGTAGGCATTGGGCTGGAGCGAGCACTACTCGTTGGCTCCAGAAGTCTGGATCACAATGTAACCCTGTATCGGATACGAGCTTATGCGTCTATATTCTCTGTTGGCATAGTGGCCGTTGTGCGCCGATTAAATCTATGACGCAATGAATCAACTGATTACATGAGGGAATTAAGAGGCGATAGGTGTAATCAACTTGGCTGGTGGATGTTCCAACTAACGACTCATATGATTGCAAGTTCATCTGCGGGATAAGCTGATATCATGCAATGGATGGCCTGATTGTATCAGGAGCATAATGTTTTCAAATCACATTGCAGGGACACGAGAACCCGAGGGTGTCATGGCAAGTTATCACCGGGTGCTATGGGCCATGGCCGAGATAACGCTATCACCCCTGAGGAGAAGCAATGGCTATAAAGAGGTAGTGATTGTCTGAAGGAATGAGGGGAGATCATCCACAAGATTAGCTTTCAGAGAACACTGAAGACGATCTTAAAATATTATTTAGAATTCCATGTACTTTTTCCACCATTACCACTCTTATCCACCTACGTGATCAGACGACAGATGTCTGGTCGATGACTGGCACAGTCCGTATATGCTTTGCAACAAGTCGTGGTGTTATTCAGTGAACTACTTTCTCAGTTGGGAGAACCTGGTTTGATCCACACCAACCGAGACATTTTTCGTTTCTGCGAACTCGAGAATATCGACTTCCTGGTGTTGAGGTACTTCAACACTTGCACACCACCATTTGAGGAGTGGGCAGAGGAGTGTCTGCACAACAGGGAAGTTTAATCTTACTATACGAAGTAGAAGGCCTTTGGAGAAGGTTCGATTTGGTGCACTCTTGTATAACGGTACAAGAGGTTGAGTCTTAGGACAAGACAAGGAGGGAAAGAGATTTTTAGATAGGTGGTCATACTTAGTTCAATAAATGTTGTATTGATTATTGTGATTAAGAACCCCCATAACATTCATATTGCCTGAGGCAATGAGCCAGGTGTCATGTGTACTGGCATTTTGACTAATGACTGCCGTGATTGTGAGTCGAATTAATCTCCTGTGCAGTCAATCACGTCCCACTAGTATGTGTTAACATTTTGTGGTGGAAAACAATATGTTTGGCAGAAACAGGCTTCTTTCAACCAGGCAGTATTGTATTACAATGTCATACTCATAAGGAATATAACCTGATCCATCAGGTTGTACATTGCCATAGTATCAGTTGGTCACCAATTAAATCTATAATGCAAGCTGATTAGCTTGAAATGTGATGCAATAAGTTGGGATAAGTATTGTTGGCCAAGGACGGCAGAGGTTCCAACAACCGAAACAAAATGGAATGCAAGAAGTCTATGCTCAAGTTTGATCAGTCATACTGTCTGACATGATATCATGCAATGGATAACCTAATTCTGATCAGGGGTATAATGTTCTGATGCTCCATTGCTGGAATACAATCAGCTACTGGGATGAGTGGCAGTTAGTGTTACAGGTCTCGAAGTCTAAGAGATGGATAGAAGAGAAGGATTAAATAAAGAACGGTTATTGAATAGTGATTCTGTTCAGAAATATAAGAGAAGTGGGTTATGGCAAGCAGCTACGAAGAGATGATGCGAGGATGATAATGGGATTTTAAAAGTCGTACACTTGTGTTGTGCAGGAAAGAAGAGTTATTAGAAAGAATACTTTTTACCATGGAGCATCGTTGAGGTCACCGATCTTAGAGAACGGGGTGATGTTAGGGGTTCTCCCTTACCAGCAATAGATGACAGTTGGGACAGTTGGATGCATATCATCTATGCGAGATGTGCATGTCAGGTCAGTAGTATTACCTTTACTGGGGGTTCATCCTAGTCGCAAGAAGATTGCAGACAGCTGAGGATGGCAAGAGAGGTTGCACCTACCAAGCCTTACGGGGAAGATTGTGTTCATTAGCAGTGCTGGTAGTTTCAATCTTCATTCATTCTTAGAAACTATGCGGGACATGCATGAGTGGGTTCATGCACGTCAGTTGATAGTCAATATGCAAGTATTTGGGCTCCTCACTCCTACCTGTAACAGGGACGGATTCAGTGTGGCACATCCCGGCGCAGTCGCCTAAGCATGACGTAACAGAGGGAATTATCACGTTGGCATCGGCCTGGAGCAAACACCACTTCATTGAGTTGAGTAGCATTGGTGGCAAATTCGTCTAAGTGTCACGTTGGCATAGTATCGGCTGGTCACCGATTACATCAATGACACAAGAGCTAATACCCATGGGGAAGGTTATTAAACGCAATAAGGCATGAGCAAATATGCAGAATTGCTTGCATGTTCCAACTACTGATTCATACGAGTAGCAACATGTCTAAATTGAAGCATGGTCTGATTTATGAGCCGATATTGTATCATGCCTGAACACGATGACCACGCGGATTTGTGGCCGCCTCTACCAGGTGTATTCTGTGACTGTAAGACGCACAGATATGTGGCTATCATTGAGGGATTGAATTATAGTCTGAAGAGGGTTTCGAGAGACTATAAAGAGAGATCACATTGTTGTCGACAATGACTGGGGGCATCAGCCTAGAGAACGGAAAATGACGACACCTACCAGCGGAGAAATATCCATATTTATCATTGCATTTTTATGATATCTATACCTATTATTATATACCTGAGAATGTATTAGCTTTCTGTAGCGGCAGTGCTGCACCTCAGATAAGAACTCCTCGCCAGATGACTGTGAGATTTGAAAACGACAAAGACGTCATCGTATACCCTTTTGAGAAGACAATAACGTTCCCTAGAGATAATCAATATATCCTCTTGGCCCAAAGTATTTAGCGGCTCTCTTCAATTATCGGATACCAACAGGGATTGGCAAATCATATCGATAACCATCAGCAACAACCCTAGTTTCCGTCTGAAACACCCGTGTGTTCCGGACGGCTCTGGCGGCTCTGACGGAACTTCATACCCTCTGATGGAGAATTACACACTTCCCGTCGCCCAGGCGAGGGGTCGCGTTGCATACTCACCTCCATTACTATGCGCCTGGTATACGCACCATCACAACGACACGTGTGTTACACTCTTCGCAGGGGCTGCAGTTATGGTGTAGCCGTTCACACAACGCCTGGCGATGTTTATGCCTCTCTTCAGCCAATGGCCACATTTTACCTCTCCGCTATTGCTATATATCGGATGCCGCACTTGCCCCATATATGTTTGGCTTTGAGATTTTGTCACATATTGCAATACAGTCTTTGCTTCGGATACCTTGCTTGCGTTGCATTTGCTTCGCCATTATCGTATTTTACAGGTCTGAAATATACAGTCCAATCTTCACACTGTCTAATACTATGCCCTTAGTCCTCCACATTCTGCGTTGATCCATCATCGGCTTACGATGAGTCTTCCTCCTCATCTGTATCCGCATCGTCGCCATCCTTGCCCTCATACTCGTCGACATCACTGGGTCCCAGGTCAGTCCTCCACATTCTGCATTGATCCATCATTGACTTGCGATGCTTCTTCCCCCTCATCCGCATTTGCATCCGCATCGTCGCCATCCTCGCCCTCATACCCGTTGACATCACTGGGTCCCAGGTCAGTGCTCCACATTCTGGGTTGATCCATCATCAACTTGCGATGCATCAGCAACAACCCTAGTTTCCGTCTGAAACACCCGGGTGTTCCGGACGGCTCTGGCGGCCCTGACGGAACCTCGTACCCTCTGATTGAGAATTACACGATTCCCATTGCATACTCACCCCCATTACTATGTGCCTGGTATACGCACCATCAGAACGACACATGTTACACTCTTCGCAGGGGCTGCAGTTATGCTGTAGCCGTTCACACAATGCCTGGCGATGTTTATGCCTTTCTTTGGCTGATAGCCAGATTATACTTCTCCGCTATTGCTATATATCGGACGCCGCACTCACCCCATATATGTTTAGGTTTGAGATTTTGTCACATATTGCAATACAGTCTCCGATTCGGATACCTCGCTTGCCGTTGCATTTGCTTCGCCATTATCATATTTTACACGTCTGACATATACAGTCCAATCTTCACACTGTGTAGTACTATGCCCTTAGTCCTCCACATTCTGCGTTGATCCATCATCGGCTTGCGATGCTTCTCCCTCCTCATCCACATCCGCATCCTCGCCATCCTCGCCCTCATACTCATCGACATCACTGGGTCCCAGGTCAGTCCTCCACATTCTGCATTCATCCATCATCGACTTGCAATGCTTCATGGTCCTCATCCGCATCCACATCGTCGCCATCCTCGCCCGCATACCCGTTGACATCACTGGGTCCCAGGTCAGTCCTCCACATTCTGGGTTGATCCATGATTCACTTGCGATGCTTCTTCCTCCTCATCCGCATCCACATCCGCATCGTTGCCATCGTCGCCCTCATACCCATCGACATGGCTGGTTCCGAGGTGAAACCTCTCGAGTTCCGTCGCGGGCCGTCGTCACCGGCTGGCGGTGGGGATGGCATCGCAATCGTCGCATTCATCACCTTCATCTTCTTGATCCCCACTGCCCCCTGGCATCCCGAAATCAAGTTCGTCATCCGTGCAATTGTTGTCTATCGGGATGTTTGGGTCAGTGCTGCCGATCTCAGGCTCCTCAAGCGCCACTTGGGAGGCCAAATAATCAAGAAGAATAGCATTGTCAACACACGCTGCTTACACACTGATGACCACGGCAGGCATTGGGTTCTCCGCCTATTGGATCTGTCTGTTGACTTTAGCAAGAGTATTGTTATACACCCTCTGTTGATAGCTCTCCGGTAGTGTGTTCCAGGTATTCATCAAGGACGTTTATGTGTCTGCAACGCCAGGCGAGGTTAACAACTGGCAACCCGTTACAGCGCAGCAGGATGCGATCTTACCACCGTCATCCTGGTGGTTGAAATAGTTCGAGCGATCAGGTCTGTCCGCTTTCAGCTTTGACTTGGAAGCTTTCGGATGAACACATTTGTTCTTTTGCCACTCCATAAGAGCATGGCGCAACGCGGTGCATGTAAACATGATCAGTGGCGAGGGTATATGACCGTCGTTGTCGTTATTCATGGAATTATAAAATCCAGCAGCATACTTACCGCGGTTATTCGCCCGATGATAAAACATGATGCAGATAAACCGCAGGATTGCCTCCGCCAGGAAGTAAAGTGGACGCTAGCCATTTGTTATCAGCTTTCAACTATCTCTGGGTTGGATTTGGATAGCGTACACCACCTTCCACACGCTCTGCCACCGGAAAAAGATACTTATTGTCTGCCAAAAGGGAATGAATGACTTCCAAACGCTCTGCTGCGGATTCAAAACGTTGGAGATCATAAAGCTCTGCAATGTTGTCCCTTGCTGATTGAATAGCATGGGATTTAACCTTATCGACTTGTGCGCGAACCTGGTACCGGTTTGAGTGTGTAATATCCACTGTGGGCCATTGATTCAGCATACCTCTTCCAAGATCTCCTATGTGCATGCCTCGAATGCTATGGACCAAATGTTGTTTTGCTGCATAGTGGTGTTCCAGTATGTCTCTATTTGTTAGGGGTTCTCCCTATAGCGATATTGATACTTGAGTATGGTCACTGAATGCATACATATGTTATGATGTGCAAAACACCAATGCATTGAACGCTCGAGATGGTCAGTGACATGCTTATTAGCGGGGGTTCATGTCAGTCACGTGAAGAGATACGCAAAGGCGCTATCTTCGTTCACGCTGGGATTTTCTGCAGGACATTCATGGTAATCATGCATGGCAGTTGATAGTCACTATGCGATTAAGAGGACTCTTCTCCCCTACCTGTAACGGGCTAGGATACGAAGGGGCACGTTCCGGTCTGGAGGAGAGACTCAACCTTAGCATGACGTAACTGAGGGATTAATGACGTAAGCACTGCCTAGTGCGAGCACTACTCGTTGAGTCGAGTGGTCTGGATCGCAATGTAACCTCGTATCGGATATGAGTTTACACGTCAATAATCTACGTTGGCATAGTATTGGTTGGTCGCCGATTAAATCTATGACACAATTAAATTACTCACTGGTTGAGGGATTTTACAAGGCGATACGCATTATCAAAGTGGTTGGTGGATGTTCCAACTACCGACTTGTACGATTGCAAAAGATGACTGAGTTAGGAAAGGATACGCTGATATCGTGCGATGGATGGCCTGATCAGTGATCAGGAGCGTAATGCTTTCAAACCACATTGCAGGAGGCTACTACCTGAGGGTGTAGTGGTTTGTTATCATCGGGCGCTAAGAGAGCGAGGCCGAGGAAAATGCTATCACACCTGAGGAAGAACGAGGGTTATAAAAGAGGCATTGATGGTCGAAGGAATGGAGGGTCATCATCGAGAAGATTAGGTTTCAGAGAACACCGAAGACGATCTTATAATATTTTTAAGAATTCTATCTACTTTCAAAATTACTACTCTTATTCACCTGCGCGATCAGGCTACGGATGTCTGGACAACGACTGACACAATCCGAATACTCTCTGCAACAAGTTGTCGTATTGTTCGGAGAGTTACTTTCTTAGTTGGCCAAAGCTGATTTAACCCACACATTCTGCGACGTTTTTCGTTCTTGCGAGCTCGAGAATATTGACTACCTGGTGTTGCGGTGTCTGAACACCGGCGCATCACCATTCAAGGAGTGGGCAGAGGAGTGGCTCCACGATGGGGATGTTTAATCTTCCTGAACGAAGGAGACGGGCTTTGGAGGAGATTCGATTTGGCGCGCTCTTGCTATACGGTGCAAGAGGTTGAGTCCTAAGATAAGACGAGGAAAGAAAATGATCACTAGATAGGCGGTGGTACTTAATTCAATAAATATTGTATAGATTATTGGGATTAAGAACCCCCGTAACAGTATAATATTTTAAGTACTCTACGCTGTTAGCTGAGAGTGGATTATACGATATACAGCTCCGATCATATCTCACCAGAGTTACTAAACCTATACAAAGAACTCTATAAGACCGAAGCTTATTTTTACCGCAACCCCAAACAACCAGGATTACATCTTATCGTCATCGATAAACCACGGATTAGTTTATCCTATGAGTTTGGAGTGCCCAAAGTGCGAAGACAACTTCTGGTGCATCTATTTGGGCCAGAGAACTTGCAGCCTATATTGCTTGAGACAGGGTTACTTCTGCATCTGCCAGTTATACAATATCGAGGAAAAGAGCCCCGCGGTAATCTGCCAAAAGTGTAACTTTCTATCAGAGTGCTACGGCTATAAGTACCTAGGCAAGGTTAATGGAAGGGACTCTTATATATTACAGAGACATTGCATCGACCACTGTGTGTTGGACAGTTGCCCACATAGGGACGAAACAACAGTAGGATTGGGTAGATTAATCCCGCGAGCTGATTATGGTCGTCTAATTCAAAATGGTGGCCCATAGGAGACGGTTGACATACACCAGCAAGGCGCTGGCACCCAGCGGATGGAGGATAGAGAAACCCCGATCCCCAGTGGGAAGGGCTATCCCAGCATAGTGCCACGATTACAAACATAAATAGAAGCTGCCCTAAAGGAAGACTTGCTACTCAAAAGTCACGAAGAGCCCGAAGAGGCGCCGAGCGGTTAGGGAGAGGTGGAAATGATAGACGAGAATTCCGACTTACTTCAGAAACAGTTATCAGAACTCACTGAACAAATCGTCCATGTTATACAGGCATGTAACAAAGAAAAAGACCAGTTGGAGGAGGAATTCAATTCGATAAGAAATGGGATATTGATTATGGAATGTCGCCTTCAAACGGAAAATGTACGAATCGACTCCGCAGTATTGGGAGTAGGTACCATGATGCAATTCCAGCAAGCAGTGTTAGAGGAATTACATTCTGGTATCCATGTGCTACAAGAACAGGATAATCAGATAGTAGCAGAGGCTACTGATCGATTTGCGGGAATCCGAGCGGAATTGAAGGCCCAGAACAAGAAGATTCTCGATAATGGGTTACAGACTATCACAGTCAAACTTCCGTTCAGGCTGTTCAAAAATCAATCGGGATCTTGTCTAACAGAATAGACGAAGTAAATAAAGTCCTGCCGACCATTACGGAATCAATGAAAACAATTCCATCCAAAAGACAGTTGCGCCAGCATCAGGCCAATATGGACGAATGACTGGCTCAAGTCGAAGAAATGAATCCAGGGCTAACAACGGCCATGGAGCAATATAAATTCTCCAAATCAACACCTTTTGAATTTCGGCAAGTTGTCGCTGGACCATCAGGTACTCATCAATATACGCATCCACAGAGACAGCCTGCTTTTCAGTCACCATCAGTATCAAGTCTTAGGGATACTGAAAGCACGTCCACATGGAATTTCAGAAGGATGAGGGGAGGAGCCGGAAGCAATGGTGCAGCGGGAGGCACAGATGGCGGTGCAGCCGAAGGAGCAGATGGCGGTGAAGGCGGAGGAGCAGCAGGGGATCCTCCACCACCAACGGATCCACCACCATCCGATCACGGGGGAGCTGGAGGAAGGCGTATGTCCCGACGACAGAGACGCATCAAGGAATTGGAATTCGCCAAGCCAATAAGAATTAAGGAACCGAAAAAATTCTATGGTAATGCGAGCAAAGATTTCAATAGCTGGTTGGTTCTGGTTCAGGTGTATCTTGCGGACGAACTGGAAATGTTTCCGAAGAATGAGCGAACCATTGACTGGATCGGATCCTTAATGGATGGTTATGCAACGTCATGGCATATCCAATGGATTAAGGGAACCTTAAACGGAACACACCCAAAGTCAATGACTGGATATATCAATGCGATCAAATTAAGGTTTGAAGATAAGGACGCTAAGGACGAAGCTTATGCAGACTTAGAAAAGGTCAGATACGAGGGTTGCATATGCGATATGTTTACCAAAAGTCAGACCTTCAATGATAAGGCCACGGTTACCGGCACAGCATTGAAAAAATTGATCTTGGAAAGACTACCTCAGAAGATCTTGGAACAGATGCATGTTGTGGATCTGACAGGAAAAACCGACCAGGGAATCATCACCATTATTACTAATGCGGGTAGAACCGCAGAAAAGTGGTAAGCAGCAAGAAAGAACTTAGGGTTAAAGGCTTCCTTCAGGAGATATGAGAAAAAACATCCTAAACTCGAGCGAATGAAGGATAAACCTGAAAGGACAGAAAGGAAGCGATTCAAACAAGACAAATCCGAAAGGAAAAAGTTTAAAAAGGATCGTTCAGAGCGCAGGCCGAATAAGGACTACTCAAAAACCGAGGGAATAGAAACCTTGGAATTGCAACGGAGGAACACGGCAGGAGAGTGCCTCAGATGCGCTTGGCCTTCGGATAGATAGGGGAATCATAGGGTGAAGGATTGTATTAGGCCAATTAGGTTGGATAAAGGAACAGCGAGTTATCCAAAGGCAAAGGAATACCAGAAGATGAAGGTTGCAGGGATGGAACTATCTAGTGAGGAAGAAGATAGTTCAAGTTCGGAGGATTTGAGTTCAGAATGCTCCGACTCGGAGGAGGAATCGGCAGATGAGGAGGAATCGGCAGATGAGGAGGAATCGGAACGTGATTATTTTGACCAGGAGGAACATGAGGACTTAGAACTAGAAGAAGGAAATTGGTGGGATTCTCCGCCAGAGTCGTACTAATTTAGCAAGCCACATTAAGCGTGATGGTCGGAAATTAATGTTTTAACACACCTATTGTTACGGGGGTATTAAGCCACGTTTCAATAAAACACTTTACTAACTTAAATACAGCCGCCTAACTAAACTTCTTTTTCTTTCCTCGTCTTATCCTAAGACTCAACCTCTTGTCCTGAACAAGAGCTTCCTCGATCGTCTCGAAGTATATGAATATAAAGAATTCACTTGTGAAGTAGTGATGAAGTTTTTGTGTAGAAATCTTAATAATATTTTAAGGTGTTCTTCGCTGGTAATTGTCTGACTGTGGATTGCTGCTAGAGCTTGGTTCTTTCCATTGTCGGGGAGACAATGTGAGTCTTTTATAATCTTTGTCGCAGGCTCAAGTTTGGCCGCCACTAAAGACTATGACAATGGTTTTGCTTGATAGCGTTATCGGGACACCGTCCCGGTTTCCGCCACGAGTTCCCTCTAGGTTATCGTGTTCATGCATGATTGGTTTTGAAGCGTTACGCTCCTCATATGAGGCC